>ENA-ORMX01002304-ORMX01002304.1-human-gut-metagenome-genome-assembly--contig:-NODE-2304-length-11190-cov-2.442838_pt1 | contig 11190 bp, 14 predicted proteins | sample MGYA00242108_ERZ509007 | MGnify/ENA primary metagenome ERZ509007 (study PRJEB26280, sample SAMEA2338745) | human gut metagenome | biome: human gut; feature: human-associated habitat; material: faeces...
CTTATATATCCGTGTTAGAATGCTTTTAGGAGCGTTTATATTGGGTGACTGCCTTTTCACCTTAGTTCTCTCAGGGGAAACTAAGGTAGGGAGGTGATGACGTGATAAGAGACTTTTTGAAGTACCTTGTCAAAAGGGTTATCTTTTTCTTACAAAAACGTAAGAAAAAAAGACACCTATCTTTAGTAATAGTAAAGATAGATGTAAACACTAAATAAAAGGTTTGCATTCAATCACTGAACGTTCCTTTCATTTAATAGTATATTACATTTTTGTGTTTTATGCAAGACATAATTTGTTTGCTGTGTTAAATTAAGTCACTCTTTTTGTAATTTATTTTTTCGTCAAACTCTACATAATCTAAATATATCATTAGTATCATGTACCATTTTCCTGTATTTGGGTCACTTATTATTATGTGATCTCTTCCTGATTGTTCAATTATACCTTCAAAAATTTTGTCTTTCCAGTTAAGTGAATCGGGAAAGCTAACATACACTTTAGCCTTTTTTCCTTTGTTATTTCTTAAAATATTTTCAATGTAACTTTGCTCCATAGGTAACTCTAGTTCAGCAGTGTCCCTTTCAAAGTTTGGGTATGGTACAAAGTCTGGTGTTTTGTAATAATTTCCATTCATAATTTATCCTCCTAGTAAGAAGTTTATGTATTTGCTTTCAATTTAGAAGATTTTTTGATAAAATAATTAAAGAGGTGGCTTTATGAAAGTTAGTATTGGAGTGAGTAATAGACATATTCATTTAGACTATGATACATGTGTTAAATTATTTGGTAACAGTGAGTTAACTATTGTTAGAGAGCTTAGTCAAGGTGGAGAGTTTGTAAGTAATAGAGTAGTGAGTATTAAAACTGATAAAGGGAGAATAGACAATGTTAAAGTAGTTGGACCACTTAGAAATAAAACACAAGTTGAAATAGCAAGAAGTGACGCATTTAAATTAGGTATAAACCCACCTGTTAGAATGAGTGGAAACTTTGATGGAGCAGAAGATGTAACACTAGTTTTTGAAAGTAAAGAAGTGAACGTGAAAAATTCTTGTATTTTAGCTAATAGACATATTCACTCTAAGACAAGTGAACTAGAAAAATACGGGTTAAAAGATGGGCAAGTGCTTAAAGTAAGAGTAAATGGTGAACGTGGGGGAATAATGGATAATGTTATTGTTAAAGCTAAAGAGAGTTATAACTTTGAAATGCATATTGATATAGACGAAGCTAATGCGTTTATGTTAAGTAATGGTAGTGTAGTAGAGATTATGGAGGAAAAGTAATGGAAAAGAGAGAACTTGTTAGTGAAGTAGAGAATTTAAATAATGAACTAGATAGTTTAAGGAGGTCACTTTGACTACGATAATAAAGTAAGTAAGATTAAAGAGTTAGATAATCTAGTTAATAGTGAAGAGTTTTGGAACAATAGTAATTCTAATAAAGTAATGAGTGAGTTATCTAATTTAAAGAGTAGTGTATCTTTGTTTGAAAATACTTTAAAGAAGGCTAGGGAAGCTAGAGAGTTTTTAAATTTGGATATTAGTGAAGAGGAAGCTAACTTGGTTAGTGAGGACATTAATAGTATTAAAGATAGTATTAAAAAATTAAGGTTAGAGATACTTTTAAATGGAGAGTTTGATAAGTGTAATGCTTACATTGAAATACATAGTGGTGCTGGGGGAACTGAGAGTAATGACTGGGCTAATATGTTACTTAGAATGTATTTAAGATATTTTGAGAAAAAAGGATATAAGCATACTATAGTTAGTCAAGCAAATGGGGAAGAAGTAGGCATAAAGGGGGCTATTGTAGATGTAAAAGGGGAGAATGCTTTCGGTTATTTGAAGGGAGAAACTGGAGTGCATAGATTAGTTAGAATAAGCCCTTTTGATAGTAATAAGAGAAGACATACGTCTTTTGCCAGTGTGTTAGTTACTCCTCAAATTGATACTAAAATAGAAGTTAATATTAGAGAAGAAGACTTAAAAATTGATGTGTATCGCTCTAGTGGAGCTGGTGGACAAAGTGTTAATACAACTGACTCAGCTGTTAGAATAACTCATATTCCTACAGGTATTGTTGTTACTTGTCAAAATGAAAGAAGTCAAATTAAAAATAAAGATAAAGCTATGGAAATACTTAAGAGTAAACTTTATTTATTAGAGAAAGAGACTATTGATAAAAAGTTAAATGAACTTAAGGGTAGTGTGATGGATGTTAATTTTGGTAGTCAAATTAGGAATTATGTGATGTGTCCATATACTTTAGTAAAAGACGTTAGAACTGGATATGAAGTGAGTGATGTTGATAGGGTACTTGATGGAGATATAGAAGGATTTTTGGAGAGCTATTTAAAGAGTTAGCTCTCTATTTCTTTTATTATTTTGTTTGCAATGAATGTGTAACCTAAGGTAGAAGGAAAAGCATTTTCTTGATTTGGTAGAAATTCTATTTTATTTCTAAAGTCTTCGTCTATTCTTATATATTTAATGTTGTATTCTTTTTCAATATTTATGAAAGATGTGTTTAAATAGTTAAATAGAGTAGTGATGGATGAAGAATTTTCTTCTGTTTCTTTTATAGGGTTATAATAACCAATAATGTATATTCTTTTGTTTGTTATCTTTCTTATTTCTTTAAGTAATTCTTTTATATCGTTTATCATAGAATCTGCATATTTGTAGTTTGTTTTATTTATATTGTAGCTACTTCTTAATTTTGAAAATAATTCGTCACTTCCTACCGATAGTGTTATTAAATCTGCATTTTTTAGGGCATTTGAAAGGGTTTCTTTGCTTGTTAAGTTTGGGTTTTTTATCATTTCTATTAAGTCTTTTATTCTTAAATCTTCTTTTATGAAGTTTTTGTCTAAAGTTACGTTTTTATGGTGGATTTTCAGATAGTCATAAAGTATATCTGTGTAAGAGATGTTGTATGTATCAAAAGGAGTATGACCTTTAGCTAAATCGTCTCCAATTGAAAGATAAGAATAGGATGTAGTACGTTTCATATTATATATTAGTATTATATTCACATCAAGTAATCGTAACATTAATTTTACTACGGATTAGCATGGCTGCCTGCTATATTTTTCATAAGCTATAAGCAGGATTACCATATATTATTTATGAGGAGGATTTCATATGAATTACACTATTGAAGGAGAACCACTACCAGTTGTAACCTGTGTTCTTGAGCCGGGTGAAACTATGATTACCGAAAAAGGGGCAATGTCGTGGATGTCCCCTAATATGAAGATGGAAACATCATCTAATGGCGGTATTGGCAAAATGTTTGGGCGTGCATTTTCGGGTGAGCATATGTTCCAGAACAGGTATACTGCTATTGGCAGTAATGGCACTATAGCTTTTGCTTCCTGCTTTCCCGGAAGTATTAAAGCTTTTAATATTGCACCCGGTCAGGAAATAATAGCACAAAAGTCGGCATTTTTAGCCTCACCCGTAGACGTTGAGCTTTCCGTATTCTTTCAGAAACGTTTCAGCTCCGGATTATTTGGCGGTGAAGGCTTTATTATGCAGAAGTTATCAGGTTATGGTATCGCTTTTCTTGAATTTGACGGATACATCAAAGAATATGAACTTGGACCGGGACAGCAGATTATCATAGACACCGGCTATCTTGCTGCCATGTCAGCTACCTGCCAGATAGATATAAAGACTGTTCCTGGAATTAAAAATATTATGTTCGGCGGTGAAGGTCTGTTTAATACAGTTGTAACAGGTCCCGGACATATATGGCTTCAGAGTATGCCTATCGCACAGATGGCAGGTGCTATAAGCCCATTTATCTCTACAGGAAAATAGATAGTAAACTTATTAATTAATTTACTGTATTGTAAGAAAGCTAATTCAGAATATTCAAAATAAAAAACCAGCATTGACTAATATAATTCATTATCAGAAGTGATGTAGTAGTTAGTTTCAAAACATATCAGTCAATGCTGGTCTTTTAAATATTTAATTTTACGACTATCTTATAAAGTTAGTAAACACAAATTCCGGTTCATCAGGCATATTAATGCCCATCTTCATCGCCACATTTTTGCAGTTTATAAAGAAAGCCATGTTGTTACCAAGTATCTGCATAACCTGCATACCTTCTTTATCCTGTCTTACTTCATCCGGTGTTGCTCCATGTACCATATTCCAGTACCTTGAAGTAACTATAGGCATCTGCATTAAACCAAAATACTTATTCATCTGGTCCCACGTAGCAGTTGTTCCTGCTCTTCTTGCTGATATAACCGCTGCCACCGGTTTAAGTCTGAAGCGGTTGTCTTTGCCATTAAGGTCTGCATAAAATGCCCTGTCCATAAATGATGTGATTGCTCCAGAAGCACCACCCCAGTGTACAGGTGAACCAAATATGAAACCATCATAATCACCTGCAATATCAAGGAGTTCATTTACAGAATCATTAAATATACATTTATTATTATCACGACATTTCTTACAGGCAATACATCCGGAAAGCGCTTTATTTCCTATCCAGAATATATCCGTATCGACACCATTTTCATTCAGTGCCTTGGATACTTCACAAAGAGCTGTGTATGTACATCCCTCTTTATGCGGACTTCCATTAACTAATAATACCTTCATCCTGCCTCCAATATAATTACTTACTTATATTAAGTGACTTAACCCATTTAGAAACATCTGATGAAGAAGCTCCGGAACTAAATCTCTGTCCCTCTTTCCAGTTTCCTGTACCTGCCATCTTCTGTAATAAACTGCCGCTTTCACCAAGTCCTGACGATGCTGATGTACAGAATGGAATAACTGTCTTGCCTGTAAAGTCATTACCCTTTACAAAGTTATTTACTGGCCATGCTGCTATGTACCACCAGATTGGATAACCGATTAATACTGTATCATAAGACTCCCAGTTATCAGGTGTTACCTTTGTGAGTTCTACATCTCTAAGACTTTCATCATTGTGTTCTTTTGATACACGGCTGTTATTGTTATTCCAGTTAAGGTCATCACTTGTATAAGTCTGAACTGGTGTTATTTCAAATGTATCTGCTCCCAATTCACTTGCAATCTCTCCTGCCACTTTTCTTGTACTGCCAGTAGCTGAATAATATACTACAAGAGTCTTACCAGATTCAGCCTGTGTCTTATCACCTGCTGTAGAAGCCGCTATTGTGCTGCCTGTTGAAGCCGAACTTTCGGTTGTCTTAACTGTACTATTATTATTAGCTGATGTTGCGCTGCCTGTACCACTGGTCCTGCTTCCACAGCCTGCTAACATACCGAGCGATAATACACAAGTTGCCATAATGCATATCATTTTCTTTAATTTCATATTTATCCTCATTTCTGCATACTTTTATTATAATGAACCTGTTCCAGTTACGCAAAGACACAAGTCCACACTAAATATAATCTTATCTGTCAACCTATATTTTACCAGTTCTTCTTTTCCTTAGAGCTGTCATGGTTATTTTTTCTTTCCTCAACTATATTTACAAACCACTCAACCATCTTAGGGTCCTGATGTGAGAAGAATGAACTTTCTGCCTTATCAAGTCCTGCGATAGTATTCATATCTTCTTCTGAAAGTGTAAAGTCAAATACATTGAAGTTTTCTTCCATTCTTTCAATATGAGTTGACTTAGGAATAACAACAATACCTCTCTGGATATGCCAGCGGAGCATAACCTGCGCAGGAGTCTTTCCGTACTTCTTTGCTATCTCATCAATTATAGGATTATCGAAAGTTCCTCCTCTTCCTTCTCCGAATGGTGCCCATGCCTCAAGCTGAATTCCATACTTGTCTGCCCATTCTTTCATTTCCTTCTGCTGATTGAAAATATGAGTTTCAACCTGATTAACCATAGGCTTAATTCTGTTAAATGATGCAAAATCAACCATTCGGTCAACATAGAAGTTAGATATACCGATTGCTCTTATTTTTCCTTCATCATATAACTCTTCCAGAGCACGATATGCACCATATGCATCTGAAAATGGCTGGTGAAGAAGAACTAAGTCAAGATAATCTGTCTTTAGCTTTCTCATAGACTCAAGAACTGATTTTTTAGTTTCTTCATAACCATAGTATTCTATCCATACCTTTGTTGTGAGGAATATCTCTTTTCTTGGTACACCTGACTTTTCAATAGCATTACCAACCTCTTCCTCATTAAAGTAACTCTGTGCTGTATCTATCGCTCTATATCCAACCTTAAGAGCATCAAGAACACATCTTTCGCACTCATCTTTAGTTACCTGATATACTCCATAACCTAATATTGGCATTTTAACGCCATTACTTAATGTTACATATTCCATTACTTATATCCTCCTTATTGTTAATTTAGAAGATGATGGCTGCATACACAACTATACATATGGCTTATTTTATTATTTATATCATCACTTATTGTAAGTGACTGTTATAACTGTATCCAGCCATCTATCTTTCTTACACTTATATTATAATACTTATTTCTTATATAAGAAGTGTCTATTAGTTTTTCAGTTGTAACCTATAGGTTATAACTAAATGTACATATATCTTAAGTTTATTAAACTTTTCTACTGTCAATTTACGTCAGTTATAATTAAATGTACTTACTTCTTAACCTGCCCAAAAAACCAGTTCATAATGCTCTCATCTCTTACGAATAAAGAACCTCCATATCCATGCTGGTTAGTAATTCCTTTACTTGTGAAATAAGATGTCGGTTTAATATCCAGTACAAGCAGTTTATCTATATCACTACTGCTTAAGCCCTGTTCTTCATATAATTTATGAATTACATTGTATGCCCTGCGTGATGGCTCTGAACCATAATACTCATCTTTTTCACCAATTACCAGATACACAGGTATCCTGTCTTCAACAACCTTATCATAATCACCATCCCACTGGGAACTGCACTGTAGATAGGCTGTATAAAGTTCCGGCTTCATTCCCATAACACGTGACATAGTTTCTCCGCCTCCGGAATATCCTTCTGCATATACTCTTGTTCTGTCAATATTATAAGCATCAAGAAAATACTCTGTAAGTGCAATAGTCTGCCTTGCCGAAGTATCACCCCAGTCATTAAGCTGTGGTGCAGCTATAATCATCTTGGGAATATAATCTCTTGCAATAAAACCGAACTCCTCTGTTCTTACATTTTCTCCAACACCCTGAAAATACAGACCCTGATATCCCGGTAATGTCATAAAAAGAGCATAACTCTCGCTTCCATCATAATCATCTGGTATGTATACATTATAATGGATATCACCTTCTGTTTCTGAGTGCAATACATTATCAAGAACAAAACCTCTATATTCTTCTGTTCCTTTTTCAACATTGTAATTGTCAACTTTACTTACTGAAGCATTACTCTTTTCAGACATTTCATCTGCATCTGCATTTGTCATATTATCTTCATTGACAGATGTGTCCAATGAATTATTTATATCCGCTGCCTGTCTATCTGCCACAACCTCACTGTTTACAGTTCCGCAGGCCGACAAACTCATCATAAGTGTAATTAAAGTAAATATATATATTATCTTTTTATTCATATAATTTCTCCTACATTACATAAAAACCTTATACACACATTTTCAATTCTGATAACATACCTATAATTCACAACCACCTTATATCGGTTACATTTATTATGCTTAAATGCTCTTTCCAAGTTTTATGGCTTCTGTCTTATCTGTTGCCATTCCCTTATAATTCATTCCATAAAGACCTGCAAAACGTTTCATAGTATACTCGCCAGCTTCAAACATCCACTTTTCCGGAGCAGCTCCCTGAAATAGAAAGTACATATCTCTTCCCTGTAACTCACTTTCACTTACAAGACCATAAAATCTGTCAAGCACATTTCTTACAGAACCGCATATATTGTGCCAGTAAACTGGTGAGCCAATAACAATTGTATCTGCTTTTTTCATCTTATCAATAACAACACTAAGTTCATCATCATCGAACTCCTGACCATAGCTATATATTTTCAGGTCAGTAAGATTTAATGTTTCATACTCTTTCCCTGATAATAATGCTTCTGCCAGTTTCTTCGTATTACCTTCTTTATTAGGACTTCCGTTAATAAATAAAATTTTCATTGTTAGTATCTCCTTTTCTTAAACATATTGATATTTTTATGATTAATCCCACCATAATCCTTTGGGAATTCTCATACATATTAATCCGCTTATTTTCTATAATTTTTCTTTTTAATAAGCTTGCAGAAATAATAGCTAATCATTGCAATTAACGCCATAACTGCAACATAATCCAGTATAAAAAACAACACATTTTCTGTATAATCATAAAATACAAAATGTACTTTCATTAAAAGGTAAGCACCTATCTGTCTTTTATTAAATGCATATATTCCATAAATACCTACCATTAGTGCCGCCCATCTTGCAAGCCACACTCTGCATACACGGTTACTCTTAAACAGCTTTCCTGTCATAATAACAACCATATTCCAATGCAGGCCAAGATGAAGTGACATTACAACTAATCCCCAATATGCACAGAACATATGTATCTGTCTTGCAATCATAGTAGTTCCGGCTATTCTCACAGCCTTAAATATGTGGCTTGACAACAATATTCCACTTATCATTGAACCTGTCATAAGTATAAGCATAACCACTACAAGGACTGTCTGAAATATTCTAAAAGGTGTATACTTTCCCTTTGTCACTGTACATATCCATTTTCTGTTTAATATATGATGAATTATGAAAAACACAAGCATTGCCATTCCAATCCATTCGTGTGCTGTTTCCCCTATAAGGCTATATGGCATAAGCAGCAGCAGACTTATTGTAAGACATATATCTACTAATATTTTTATTATGAGTTTTTTGTTCATTTTATCTTTCCTTTACTGGTTATTATTAAATATCTTTTTATCATTTAATTAATATTACTTTCCCAGAAATTAACAGCATTATCAATCCACCCTTCTGCTACTGTTCCTAATCCAAGTCCGAATCCGTGTGATAATCCCTTAAATACTTCAATATCAGCATTAGTCCCGTTACGTTTTATCTGGTTAATATATCTTTCCATACTTCTATAGGAGGCTATTCCATCACTTGTGCCAACACATGCATATGTAGGAGGTTCATTTCCCTGTACCTGCGAAAGTCCTGTATACTGCATAATAACTGCTGCCGGCTTTAGATATTGCTTTTCGTCAAATGCTGCTGTTCCATAAGAACCTAGCCATGCTGCCATTCTGGCACCCGCTGAACCGCCCCATAGAGAATAATCTGTCATATCTATCTTAAGCTCATATGCATGCTCATAAAGAAATACTATCGCCCTTGCAAGGTCTTCACATGCAGTCTGTGCTCCCGGTCTGTATATTAAAGCAAATGCATTGTAACCCTTTTTAGACAGCTCAAGTGCATGTGGAAAGCTGTCATGTATTCCTGCTACATATACGAAGCCTCCGCCTGCATTAACTATTGCACTTTTGGCATTATCATTACCTTTAAAGAAAAATATTCCTGTATTCTTATCTGGGTCAGCAGCTTTTTCCTCATCACTATATATGTCATAAAATATCTGTCTGCTTTGTGCCTCATTTTTCAGATAATTAACAATCTCCACTGTTTTATCAGTATTAATTTCACTATACCATGGAAGAATTGAACTTATATTTTCAAGCTTCAGATTATCATCAATATTCATATCCACTGGAAATATCAGTCTTCCATAATCATCAAATGCTAAATCATTGATAACATCCATTACTTTTGTATCTTTGTTAAAGCTGCTAACAACTTCTTTATCTGACCTCAAACTATCACCATTATCCTTACTTTCTTCCTGTCCTGACTTCTGACTATCAGTTACTGTTGTATTTTCTTTATTTTGTGTATCCGTCTGTCTGCTTTGACATGCACATAATGTAAATACACACATAACCAATATCATTAATTCTGTAATTCTTAATCCTGTGCCCACTATTTCACCTCTTGTTTAATATTAATCTTCCCCTCACATCCAACTTGATTATAAAAAAAAGAGACCTCTTTAAGAAGTCTCTATTTGTTATCCAGTATTAACCTAAAGGTTATATGTCAAATAATGTTCAAATTAAAACATATAATAATATAATCCATTCTTGCTCTCAATTATAACTGCTTTAATTTCTCCACTGCATTAATCAGCCTTTTTACTTTATCAGATGGGTCTTTAGAATATAATAATCCAAATGGTATCTTATAATTCCATTCAACAGGTATTATTTTTATCAATGGATGAACACTTTCCCAGCTTTTAATTACAAGTAATACTTCATTGTTATTCTCACATCTGTTAAAAATTTCAACATTATAAAAGTCAAAATCAACAATGTTTATCTTAGGATAACTTCTTATCAAATCATCTCTCAATTCATCTACATAATGACTCCATTCCCTATGCATAAGCATAAGATTTTCTCCTTCAAGGTCATCTAACGTAACTTTTTGCTTTCCAGCAAGTCTGTGATGAATAGATACTCCCACACAAAATGGTTCCATAGATATCTTAATACCATTACAGCCTCTTAACTTAAGTAATGTATCATCAAATATACCTGACACAACATCTATATTATTTCCAAGATTGCCAAGTATTTCCCTTGCATTTTCTGGAGTATTCTCAAATGGTACAAGCTGGAACTTCATATCAGGATAAAGCTTCTGTATCTTAGGCCACAGTCCCACAAATACCTGTGGCGGCGTTACTGGTGATATTCCAACTCTTATTACATCATCCGATACCCTCATGGCATCTTTGGCTCTTTTTACTGCTTCCTTACTATACCCTATGATGTACTTTGCATCGTTATATATTGACTTTCCGGCCTCTGTTACAACAAGCCCCCTGTGTGTCCTGTTAAATAATTGTAATCCAAGACTTGACTCCAACGAATTAATCTGTTTTATAACGGCTGGTGAAGAAATAAACAGCTTTTCTGCCGCCTTGCTGAAACTTCCTGACTCAACTACACATATAAATGTTTCTAACTGTGGATTGTACATCATATGGCATTATCCTCTCTGTAATTATTATGTATCTTGATTGATTGTTATTTCTATGCTATGATTTTAGCAGTCGGTAGTAGCTACCGGTCAAGTACTTTATTATTTTATAATAATTTTTTAATGTTATATTGGGGTCAAAAGC
>ENA-ORMX01002307-ORMX01002307.1-human-gut-metagenome-genome-assembly--contig:-NODE-2307-length-11186-cov-3.004492_pt1 | contig 11186 bp, 10 predicted proteins | sample MGYA00242108_ERZ509007 | MGnify/ENA primary metagenome ERZ509007 (study PRJEB26280, sample SAMEA2338745) | human gut metagenome | biome: human gut; feature: human-associated habitat; material: faeces...
TTTAGAGATGTAAAGCAATCTTTTAGAAATAAGTGGGTGAGTAGAATTAAATTCAGCCCATTTTGCCCATGGATTCCACATTTCCCATTTCATAGCATTTTTAATTTTGGATTTATTAACTGTACCATTTTCTATACAACTAATAGACATTGCTTTTGATTCTTTAACATCACTTATACCAAGTGCATTATTTTTTGATACATTATGTTTACCAGTACTTTTATTAGTTGCAAGACCAAATCCTATTTTAACAAGTGCTTCTGCTAAAGAATTAGGATTTTTTGTTTCATCAATAGAGAAGTTATCAGCATAATATTCTCTTGTTCTTGATAACCATAATATTATATATTGAGATATTATATAAAGAACGTATGCGATTATAGAGATTATTGCTCCAGCATTAGCATTATCACTGTCATCATTACTACTACCAGCAAATGCTTCATATATACCATAAAGTACTAAAGGTACTACTTGTACTGCTGTCATGAATAACATATCATAATGAACTACATGGCCAAGTTCATGAGCAACTACTGATTTTATTTCTTCTTCAGTAAGTAAATTAAATATTCCATCTGTTAAAACTATTCTAGCATCATTCTTAGTTCTACCATATGTAAATGCATTAGGTGCTCCATCATGTATTCTTCCAACTCGTGGAAATTTCATGTTATATTTACTACATATATTTGTAATAAATGTTTTTAAATACTCTGGAACTTCTTCATTAAAACTAGCCTTATAAAACCATTTCATAGTTAAATCAGTGAAGAATGGAGCAAGTAAGAATTGTAATATAAGAACAATTAAACTAATGATGATACCAACAATTACTTTACCACCAATTAAGTAAGTGGTTAATATTATAACTCCACCTAAAAGACCATATAAACAAGTTATTGTTAACATAGAAATTCCAAATAAACTTTTTTTCATCTTATCATATCCTTCCTTATCATAATAATATCATATATTTTTTAGTATTTGAATATGTTAATTTCACTTTAATAATTTATATAAAACTCTATAGAAATTAGTTAATTATGATATAATATTCATAATAATTTATTAGTAAAAGAGTGATGTCATGAAGTAGCTTACATTAACGAATAAGAATAAAAAGGCATTTAATTTTATTTATAATTAAAGATATTGAATTAGTATCGACGTGGAAGATTAATGATTATTATGAATTAAAAAATAAATTAATAAATAAAGACCAGTTTTATTGAAATAACTAGTTTTTTTAAATGCTTTATTGACACTCGGTATCAAATATGATATATTTTAAATGAATTTAAAGAGAAAGGAGTGGAAGAAATGAAGATTTTTAAATTTAATTTATATGTTTTTAGTGATAAGAGTTTTAACAAAGGAAGTGGGAATCTTCAATGTTTTCCACAATCCTTATAACGTTTAATAATTAATTAATATGGCTACTCTTATCATGAGTAGTCTTTTTTTGGAGGTAAGAAATGAAAAATTTAAAAGAATTTAAGCCTCTAATTAAGTTAATGAAAGATGAAAAGGGTAAACTTATCTTAGCAAGTGTAATAGTTGTTATATGTGGTTTTTGTGAGATATTTACTGGTTATTTAAATGGTAAAAGTATTGAGTGTATTACAGAAATGAATATTAAATATGCACTTATATATATTGGTATATATTTTTTATTAGAGATTACTACAGATGGTATACTTTATTTAAAAGCTAAATCAATATTATCAAAATTAGAAAGTGTACTTACAAGAAAATTAGAGTTTTATACATATCAAAAAGCTCTTAACCTACCAGCAGTAGCATTTGAAAAAATATCTTCTGGTGAGATAATTAACCGTATAACGAATGATGCTAATACATTAAGTTTTGTATTTTTAAGATTATTAAATATGGTAACTGTTTTAGTTACATCATTTGTTGTGCTGATATACATATTTATAAATTCTTGGATTATAGGTTTAGAAATAATAGTTTGTATAATTATATTATATTTAATAATAAAGAAGTATAATCCAATATTAGAAAAATCATTATACAATGAAACTGTCGGAAAAATCTATACATAAAGATAGAAAAAAGGAACAAGATAAGTTTATATCTTTAACTAATGAATCAATTAGAGGTATAAGAGAGATTAAAACATTAGGTGTTAAGAATAATTTAGTTAATAATGCAATTGAAATTGTAAAAAGAATATTTAATAAGTCAGCATATGAAATTGATACTAAGAAGAATTTTGATATAGGTACAGGCTTTTTAAAATCAGTTCTTGAATGTGGTGTTATAGCTACAAGCATAGTATTGTTATATTATAAACAAATTTCATTATCATTTTTAGTTTCTATGACATATTACATTTATAGATTTACTTATTTAATAGAAGATATTAATGAATTAACTCAAACATATCAAAAAGTAAAAGTATCTGTTTCAAGAGTTAATGATATTTTAGAAAATAGACTTTTTGAAGATGAAAAGTTTGGAGATAAAAAATTAGAAAATGTTAAAGGTGTTATTGAATTTAAAAATGTATCTTTTGCATATCCAGATGAAGAAAATACACTTAACAACTTTAATTTAAAAGTTGAGCCAAATACAAAGATAGCTATTGTAGGGGCTTCAGGTCAAGGCAAAAGTACATTATTTAACTTATTAACTAGAATATTTGATGTGAATAGTGGAAAAATATTTATAGATAATGTTAACATTAAAGATTTAAAAGAAAGTGAACTTAGAAAAAATATATCTATAATAAGACAAGAACCATTTATATTTAATAGAAGTATAAAAGAGAACTTCCTTATTGTAGATGAGAATCTTACTTTAGATGAGATTCGAAAGTATTGTAAGATGGCATACTTAGATGATTATATAATGAGCCTTCCTAAAGGTTATGATACAGTTTTAGGAGAAGGTGGTGTTAATCTATCAGGTGGTCAAAAACAAAGATTATCTATTGCTAGAACTTTATCAAGAAATAGTAAAATAATATTATTTGATGAAGCAACTTCAGCACTTGATAACAATAGTCAAGATTATATAAAAAGAACTATTGATAATTTAGTATCAAATCATACAGTAGTTATTGTTGCTCATAGATTATCTACTATAATGGATGCTGATATAATACATGTAGTAGATAATGGTAAAGTAATAGCATCAGGTAAACATAATGAATTACTAAAAACATGTAATATGTATAAAAATCTATATAAAAATGAATCTTTAAATTCATGAGAAACTATGTAATGTAGTTTCTTTTTCTTTTATCAAATCTAGTTAACTAGCATATTCTATTATAGGAGGATGTCATGTTTAATAATTATAAAGAGATTGTTACTAAAACAATCATTGGTAAAGGAAAGAAAGTATTTAAAAATGATTATGAAATAACTGTTGATAAAGATATTAATAACGTACTTGGATGTTGGGTCATAAATCATAACTTAAGAGGAAAAAAGGATGAAGATTATATCAAAATAAATGGTAGTTATGATATAAATATTTGGTATAGTTATGATAATAATACTAAAACAGATGTTGTAAGTAAGAAAATGTTTTATGAAGAAAAGGTTAAAGTAAAAGTACGTGAAAATACGGAACTTAATGATGAATCTGAAATTATAATAAGAAGTCTTAAGAATCCAACATGTGTAGATGTTAGTAATGAAGATAAAACTATCAAATATACTATATCAAAAGAACTTGGTATAGAAATAGTCGGAGATGAAAAAATAAAAATACCAGTTTCAAATAGTGAAGATGATTATGATATTATAGTTGATGAAAATGATATAAATAATGAAATAGATAAAAGTGTAGATACTAATTATTTAGTGAATAAACAGTGAAAACTGTTTTTTAAATGTTAAAAATATGTTAATATATATATGGTGAATGTAATGAAAAAAATATTATTAATATTAACTAGTTTTATAATGCTATTTACTTTAAGTGGATGTGAAAGTGAAGAAAATTATGCAAAAATATATGGAGTTGTATCTAAAAATGATATTAGAGAAATAAATTACCAATATGAAAAAAATTTAAATATAACTAATCTCGCTAGTTCTATCTCTTTTTGGACTGGACTTGATTTTTATTTAGAAACAAGTGAACCAAATGATAATACAATATATGTTAATTTTTTAGCTAGTTCTACTTTTGTTAAAGGATTAAGTAATGATTATAAAAATAGCGTTTTTAGTTTTAAAAATAATGATGAAATGAGATTATTCATGTTAAATAGTATATCTTATACAATTCGTAAGAATATTAAAGAATGCGATATATATTTTACAGCTGATGGTAAAAGTATAAATGATTATTTGAAAATAGATGGAATAGACTTTAGTGGTGCTTATAACAAGATTGAAAATGACTTAGTAATTTACTAAAGTCTTTTTAAGTGGTATAATAGATGGAAATTTAGGGGTGGTTAAGATGAAAAATAAAACTAGAATTATATCTTCAATACTAGCATTAATAACAGTTATGAATATGAGTGGATGTTCCAAAAAAGTAAAATGTGATGAAACAACTAGACACTCACATTTATATGAATGCACTATTGATGATGATGTAACAATAAAAAAATATTTTAATAGTGAAAAAGTAAATATAAAAGAAGGAGACTATGAATTTGACAGAACCAAATATTATAGCTTAAATGATACACAACAAAAAGCAGTAGTTGAAAATGACTTAGTTTCCATTAATAAAAATTATGATTATTTTGATTATTTAATTGATAATGGTTATAAAGATACAAATGATTTGTGGAAATTTTATGCAATATTATATGATGGTAGTATTATATGTTCACCATTTGAAACAGTAGATGATGCTATACTTAATGGCTTTTGCTATTTTAAATTCACAGGTAATTTAGATGATATTATCTATCATACACAAGGAAAATCATTAACAAAAACTATGAATTAATCCCAGTATAAATGTGCTTTTCTTGACTTTATGTATCAAATATGATATAATATGCACATTATTAAGGGGGTTAATAATTATGACTAAGAAACAAGCAATGTTAATTTTAGGTATCGATATAAATCGTCCTTTAAACTTAAATGAAATTACAACTAAATATAGAAAACTAATGATGATATATCATCCTGATAAGCATGTAAATGAAGAAGAAAAAAGAATATGTGCATATAATAGAAAATGTTCTATGCTTAATGAAGCATATGACGTACTAAAATCAAGTCTAGAATTTGAAGCAGAAAAAGATAACGAGTTTATATTTATGAAAAATAAAACTCTAAATGAAATAAAAAGTAGATTTGAAAATTGTAGTGATTCAATATTAAAAAGTAATGCTGAAAGTATTTTTAGAAGCAATGTATCACTAGATGATTGTAAAGATGTAATTGAACTAGATGAACAAGCAAATAAATTCTATTCAACATTAAAAATATATTATAGAAATTATGAAATATCTTTCAAAAGACAAAACGAAATACCTAAAAAGTTTGAATTTGCTTTAAGATATGATTGTAATACAGATGAATTTATAACACAACTAGAAGAACTTCAAAAAGCATATGATCAATATATAAATAATAAACTAAATGGAATAATATATACATATTTTAATGCAGGTGATTCAATTATATTATCATCATATTTAGATAATATGATGGATGGTATTAAAAGTTTACTTTATAACTATAATTTATTTGATTATGAAGAAAATAAACTATTTGATGATTTTAGAGAATTTATAAAATCAAAATATGATTATTATATAACAGTAAGTTTAGAATATAGAAGAATTAAAAAATATATTGATAAATTACCAGGTAATTATGAAGATGGAAGATGTGCTAAAAGTAAATTATTAACTAAATTAAATGATAGTGTCTTTAAAGAAAATTTTGATACAGTTAAAGATGAAGTAACAGCATCAGTATTTGAATTTGAAGATAGAGAAAAAGCATTACAAAAGTTACATAGATTGTTAGTTTCAAAATCATCACTTATGGCAATAAGTTTAAAAATTAGTAAAGATAAATCTAAACTTGATTATGTTTATAGAATGATGTCTAAATGTAGTAGTCTATTAAAGATGGCAAGTGAAGGTAAATATAGTATTCAAGAAATATCTATACTTGAAAATATTACTTTTAGTGATGAAACTACTGATAAAATGTTACTTACAATGCTTGATAATAAATTATTTAATATATATGTAAGAATACCTAATGATACTACTGAAGAAGTATTATATGATCCATTTGTCTTAAGAAATAAAGATGGAGAATTCTTAAGTATAGAAGATGAAAACAATATTACTTTAGAAAGTAGTGAAGAAGCTCGTGAAAAAAATCAAATGTTTTCATTAAATGATATCATTAATTATGGTTCACCAATATTTAGAAACTTTAATAATGGTGAAACAAGTGATATTACATTATATCAATATAATGGTTATGAATTAGTATGTAATTATAATACAGAAAATGGTAGTGTTAATGAATTTTATTTAAGAGGTATTACTGACTATAGAGGACTTGAATATTGTAATAAATTTGATATTAGAGGTATAGTAGGTGAAAAAGTAAAAAATATGTTTAGACCTTATACAAGTAAAATTCAAAAGAAAAGTAAAACAGAAAAAACATTAAAAATAAATTCTATTTAAGGAAATACTTCGGTATTTCTTTTTAAATATGATATAATACATTAGAGGAGTAAATATGGATCAAGAAAAAATAGGTAAAATTATTAAAGAAATTAGAAAAAATAATAATTTAACACAAGCAGACTTAGCAAATAAATATAATGTTACTTATCAAGCTGTTAGTAAATGGGAAAATGGTAAAAATATACCTGATATCTCTATACTTAAACAAATGAGTAAAGACTTTAATATTGATATTAATGATTTACTTGATGGAGAAACTAGTAAGAAAAAGATTAAAACTTCTTATTATATAATTGGTATCATTATAATATTATTTATCATGTTAATTATTTTAATATTTACTCATAATGAAGACTTTGTATTTAAAACATTAACAACTACATGTGATAACTTCACTATCAAAGGTAGTATATCTTATAATAAAGATAAATCATCAATATACATATCTAACATCAAATATTGTGGTAAAGAAGATAATACATTATATGATTCAATAAGTAGTACTTTATATGAGAGTCATAATAATTTTATTCATAAAATAGAAGAATATAAAAGTGAAAGTAAAAGTTCAATAACATTAGATGACTATTTAAATGAAATAGAATTTGCGATTGATAACTATGAATCTAGTTGTAAAACATTTAGTAGTAATGACCTTTATATAGAAATACAGGCTAGTAAAGATGATAAAACTATTACATATAAAATACCATTAAGTCTTACTAGTTGTCCTAAATAATATAGACAAGAATTATTAGTTCTTGTTTTTAAACATAATATTGACAAATAAATGTTTGTAATATATATTGTATATGATGAATTGGGTGATAACATGCATAAATATTTAAACGGTAATACATTTGAAATAGTTAATGATATATTTGAAGTAGATGACTTAATTGCAGAAACTATATCTATTTTAAATAAGAAAGGGTATCACACTTTATATTGTTGTAGTGGTCATGTTAAAGATCCAAGATTGTATGAAAAATATCATTTACATAAAGACGAACTAAATGATAAACATAATTATCATATTATTAGTGAAGAAGATGATTATGTCGATGTGTTAATTCCATATCAAGATACAGTAGTTTATATTATGTTTGATAAAAGATATGATTTTGATTTATCAAAGAGTTTTAAATGGATAGATGATAAAACTATTTATTCTTATGAAATAAGTTATTACGAAGATAATGAGAAAAGAAATAGTAACGATATACAAAAAGAAATAGAAAATGTTAATAATGAATTATTATCTTGGGCATTAAGTTTGCCTAATAATAATTAGTATAAAACGGAGAAATAAAATATATGAAAGTAATAGATAAAAATTTTAATAGTACGAGTGAACCATCAAATGTTAAAGAAATAGTTAGTAATATAGAAAATACTTTAAGAAATACTAATGTTGATAAAGATATTTTAGAAGAATCTTTATCTAACTTTGAAGACTTATTTATTCAAATTTCAGAAGATAATACATATTCTATAAAACTTCCTAATGGTTCTTTAAGAGAAAATAGAATTTCTAGCGGAGTAGGCGCTCTTAAAACAAATATGTCTATTAGTGTAAATCCTAACGAACTTTATATAGAACCAGGTGTTGTTATGAGAAAGAATTTTAATAATCATCAATTAACTCATGAAATGTTACATGGTGTTACATCAAAAAAACATAACCCTTTTGATGAAAATGGAATTACTTATACTAAAACAGGAACAAAAATTGATTATTATGATAAATCTCTAAATGATTATGAAAATCCAAATAATCTTTCTTCAGATGGATTAAATGAGGGAATAACTGAATTACTTACATCAATTATAACAGGTGAATATACTGGTAGTTATGCTCCATTTGTTGTTATTTCATATTTGTTTATGTCTAGTAATAATTATTTGTTAAATGCTTATTTTATGAAAGATATATCTGGTATGGAAAAGTTTTACAAAGATGTTGAAGAAAAACAAACACTAATTACTAGAGATGATTTTACTACATTAAGTTCTAAATGTACTGATACAAAGAAACTATCAAAAATTATTTCAGCAGGATTAGAATATAATAAATCTTATGGAAGAGAAATTAGTGAAAGTGAATTAGACTTTTTTATGGATTATTTAGACAATAATTTTATGTTAGATACAGGTTCTTGGCGTGATATGATTTTTGAGCCTAGTATAACTTGTTATTAAATAAAAAAGAACGGATATAATAATGAAGAAAAAGATAATATATATATTAATTTTTATAACGTCAATTATAATATTAATAATAGGATGGAATAAGTTATAAGATTATATATTTTTTCATCCTTGGAATGATATGATTTCATATAAAAAACTGCAAGAAATAGATGAATTTAACAATGGCTTTTCTGCAGTTTCAATAAGAAGAATACATAGGTTTTATGAATATTATCCAAATTGGTCGACAGTGTCAACCGAATTATCTTGGGCTCATTTTCAAGGTTAATAAAGGAGGAAAATTATTATGTTTAAACTTGTAAGTAATTATAAGCCTAGCGGTGATCAACCTGAAGCAATTAAAGAACTTGTAGATGGTATAAATGATGGAAAAAAGAATCAAGTATTACTTGGAGCAACAGGAACAGGTAAAACTTTTACTATAGCAAATGTTATTGAAAAGACTAATAAGCCAACATTAATACTTGCTCATAATAAAACACTTGCAGGACAATTATATGCTGAATTTAAAGAGTTGTTTCCTGAAAATAAAGTTGAATATTTTGTTTCATATTACGACTATTATCAACCAGAAGCATATGTACCTAGTAAAGACTTATATATCGAAAAAGATTCATCTATTAATGATGAAATAGATGAATTAAGACATGCAGCAGTCGCAGCAATAATCGATAGACGAGATACAATCATAGTTTCTAGTGTTTCATGTATATATAGTATTGGCGAAAAAGAAGAATATGTTAATAAAATGTTGAATCTTTCAGTAGGAGACACTATTGATAGAGATGTTATTCTTGAAAAATTAGTTGGTATGCAATACGAAAGAAATGAACTTGATTTTAAAAGGGGAACATTCAGAGTAAAAGGAGATACTATAGAACTTATACCTATTGGTGAAAAGAAAAGTGGTATTAGAATAAGTATGTTTGGTGATGAAATAGAAACTTTATCATTCTTTGATCCACTAACAGGTAAAATAAGTTCTAATGTAAGAACAGTAAGTATTTTTCCAGCATCATTATTCGTAACTAGTGATGAAAAAATGATTGAAGCAACTAAAAGAATTGAAGCTGAACTTAATGATAGACTTAAAGAATTACATGATAATGGTAAATTATTAGAAGAACAAAGACTTAAAGAAAGAACTATGTATGATTTAGAAATGCTTCGTGAAACTGGATTTTGTCATGGTATTGAAAACTATAGTAGACATTTATCACTTAGGGATAAAGGAGAAACTCCAACTACATTAATTGATTTCTTTCCAAAAGATTTCTTACTTGTTATAGATGAAAGTCATGTTACACTTCCACAAGTAAGAGGTATGTATAATGGAGATCATATGAGAAAGCAAACTCTTGTTGACTATGGATTTAGATTACCTAGTGCAATGGATAATAGACCATTAAAATTTGAAGAATTTAAAGAAAAACTTAATCAAGTAATATATGTTTCAGCAACGCCAGGTGATTATGAACTTTCTCTTGTTGATAATAAATGTGTAGAACAAATAATTAGACCTACAGGACTATTAGATCCAATTATTGAAGTTAAAAGTACTAAGAATCAAATTGATGATATTATTAATGAAATAAATGAAAGAATCAAAAATAATGAAAGAGTTTTAATAACAACATTAACTATTAGAATGAGTGAAGAATTAACTTCATATTTAAAAGAACTTGGTTATAAAGTAACATATTTACATAATGAAATTAAAACTCTTGAAAGACTTAACATTATTAGAAATTTAAGACTTGGTAAAATAGATATTATAGTAGGTATTAACCTTTTAAGAGAGGGAATTGATATTCCAGAAGTATCATTAATATGTATAATGGATGCTGATAAACAAGGATTCTTAAGAAGTGATAGAAGTCTTATTCAAACAATAGGTAGAGCAGCTCGTAATAGTAATGGTAAGGTTATAATGTATGCTGATGTTATGAGTGATGCGATGAAAACTGCAATAAGTGAAACTGCAAGAAGACGTGCTATACAAGAAAAATATAATAAAGAACATGGTATTGTTCCTAAAACAATACAAAAAGAAATTAAAGAAGCAATAAGTAATTCAGTAGAAGAAGAAAAGATTGAAAAGAAAAAATATTCTAAGAGGGAACTTAATGATATGATTCATAGACTTGAAGTTGAAATGAAAGAAGCAGCATCAAGACTTGACTTTGAGCGTGCTACTGAACTTAGAGATGTTATATTTGAACTTAAAGATTTAAAGTAATTTAAATCTTTTCAGACTGTTGACAAAGTAAAATTTGACAATAGTCTTTTATTTTTTAAAAGAATG
>ENA-ORMX01002308-ORMX01002308.1-human-gut-metagenome-genome-assembly--contig:-NODE-2308-length-11183-cov-2.712347_pt1 | contig 11183 bp, 10 predicted proteins | sample MGYA00242108_ERZ509007 | MGnify/ENA primary metagenome ERZ509007 (study PRJEB26280, sample SAMEA2338745) | human gut metagenome | biome: human gut; feature: human-associated habitat; material: faeces...
GTTGGTTAGAGCGTCGGATTCATAACCCGGAGGTCTCGAGTTCAATTCTCGATCCCGCTACAAAAAGGAAGCTCATTGAGCTTCCTTTTATGTTTTATCAGCCACGCGCATCGTCAGAATGCGGCGTGACGAGGGGGTGACGCGGAAATCGTCTGCCGCGCGTTCTCCCGCAATCCACACAATGCGTCCCTGCATTTCAACGATTGGTGTCGACAGCTTTTGCATTAGAGAGAACTTGCGGTCGTTGAAATAATCACTCAATTTTTTTGTACCTTTCATCCCAAACGGTCGGAAACGGTCGCCCTGCCGCCAATGACGCACAGTGAGGCGGTCGCCCGTCGCGTCGGCGTCGAAATAAGCCGTCTTTCCGCTTCTGTCAAATTCAAATTCGGGAGGGTTGTCGACAATCTCAATGAGTATGCCTTTCTCTTTTTCAATCCTGCCGGCGTCGCTGAGGGTGTATGTCTCCGCATTGTTGAAAGAGCCGGGCGAGAACACGGAAATGTCGTTTCTGCCAACCTCTGCGACATATTCTTTTGATTCAAACACCGCTCCCACCCGGGATGCCGAAGCGATGGCTTTGGTCTGCTCTCCGTTGAAGCCGTAGTGCGACAGAAGTGCGTTGAGCAGCGTGGCTGGGTCGGCCGACTCCGCGAGTTTTCGGCGGTCGATTTTGATATATGCGTGTCCGCAATCCTCCACGGCATCGCGCTTGAAGTCATCTACAGCCCTGCACCACACGGCGTAGTCGCCTTGCAGGTTTTCGAGCGTGAGTTCGATTCCAGCCATCGCCGATGGAAACAACCTGCTGATTTCGGGCAGCATGACGTTGCGTATCTTGTTGCGCGCATAGTCGTTTTCAAGGTTGGTGCTGTCGGTCACGTAGTCCTGTCCAAGCGTTTTCAGATAGTTTATGATTTCATCACGGCTGGAACCGAGCAGCGGGCGCACGATTTTTCCGTTGCACGGCTTTATTCCGGCAAGTCCTGTGATTCCAGAGCCGCGCACAAGGTTCAAAAAGAAAGTCTCGATGTTGTCGTCGCGATGGTGAGCCACGGCAATAACGGAGCAGCCCAGGGCGGCGCGTTGACGCTCGAACCAGTCGTAGCGCAGTTCGCGGCATGCCATTTCGGTCGACACCCCATGGCTTTTCTTGTAGGTTTCGACATCGAAATCGGTGCATCGCAGCTCGATGTCGATGTCGTGGCAAAGTTTACGCACAAACGCCTCGTCGCGGTCAGCCTCGTCGCCGCGCAGGTGGAAGTTGCAGTGGGCAGCGATGCAGTTGCAGCCCAGCGCCGCAAGCACTCTCAGCAGGGCGACCGAGTCGGCGCCTCCGCTGACAGCAGCCAGAATCTTTCCGTTGGCGACAGCCGGCATGTGTCTGTGGATATATCTTAGTGTTTTCTCTTCAAACGCATTCATAATCAATCTTTCTATTGGCAAATTTAAAAAAAGTATTTCTATTAATCAAAACATTTTCTTACCTTTGCACTGTCTATGCAATAAAAAATAGCAGTACAGAAATGTTAGAAAAAATTGAAAGTCTGAAGAGCGCAGTAGAAGCATTGAACGCCTCTACAAAGGAAGAAGTTGAGGCTCTGCGTATCAAATATTTAAGTAAAAAGGGTGAAATCTCAGCCCTTTTCAACGATTTCCGCAACGTGCCTAATGAGCAGAAGAAGGAAATCGGTCAGAAACTCAACCAGTTGAAGGTGCTTGCCACCGACAAAATCAACGCTTTGCGTGAAAATATTGAAACCAGCGACGATGCCGACGCAGCAATCGACCTTACGCGTCCGGCTGCTGTTTCGCCGCTCGGCACACGCCATCCTATCTCGCTTATCCGCAATGAGATTATCTCTATCTTCTCGCGTCTTGGATTCACTGTTGCCGACGGTCCGGAAGTGGAGGACGACTGGCACGTGTTCTCGGCTTTGAACTTCGCTGCCGACCATCCTGCGCGCGACATGCAGGACACATTCTTCATCCAGCGTTCGCCTGACGTGCTGCTCCGCACGCACACATCTTCGGTGCAGACACGCGTGATGACATCGCAGCAGCCGCCAATCCGCATCATCTGTCCAGGACGCGTATACCGCAACGAGGCTATCTCTGCGCGCGCCCACTGCTTCTTCCATCAGATTGAGGCTCTTTACATCGATAAAAACGTGTCGTTTGCCGACCTGAAGCAGACGTTGCTCTACTTTGCACGTGAATTGTTTGGCTCGGAAACAAAAATCCGTTTGCGTCCGTCTTATTTCCCATTCACCGAACCATCGGCTGAAATGGACATCTCCTGTCATCTTTGTGGCGGAAAGGGTTGCGGATTCTGCAAGCATACCGGTTGGGTTGAAATCCTCGGTTGCGGTATGGTGGATCCAAACGTACTCGAATCGTGCGGCATCGACAGCAAGGTGTACTCCGGTTTCGCTCTCGGTATGGGCGTGGAGCGCATAACCAATTTGAAATATCGTGTCAAGGATTTGCGTATGTTCTCTGAAAACGACGTGCGTTTCCTCGACGAGTTCGAGTCGGTACACTGATAAGAAATCATGCGCCAGCAGGAAAGATATGCCGGCATAATTTCATGGTTCAGCCAGAATATGCCTAAAGCCGAAACGGAACTCCATTATGGGTCTCCGTTTCAGTTGCTTGTGGCAGTAATCTTGTCTGCGCAATGCACAGACAAGCGTGTAAACATCGTCACTCCGCCGCTTTTCCGCGACTATCCGACGCCCGAGGCTCTTGCTAGGGCGAGTCGGGAGGCGGTGTTTGAGTATATAAAGAGTGTTACGTTCCCAAACAACAAGGCGCGTTCGCTGGTAGGAGCGGCGCGGATGCTTGTGGAGCGATATGGCGGGGAAGTGCCGTCAACGATGGAGGAACTGATTAAACTGCCGGGAGTGGGCCGCAAGACGGCTAATGTGATACTGTCGGTGGTGTTCAACAAGGCGTCGATGGCGGTCGACACCCACGTGTTTCGTGTGGCGAACCGCATAGGGCTGACCAACAATTCCAAGACTCCGTTGGAAACTGAACGCACGCTTGTGGAGCATTTCCCTGGACATCTGCTCCCGATAGCGCACCATTGGCTTATTCTTCACGGCCGCTATGTCTGCACGGCGCGCCGTCCGAAATGTCAGGAGTGCGGCATCTCGGAGTACTGCAAATATTACGAAAAAACAGTGAAACCAAATCCGTTGCGATAGATGCAAACATCTCTATTCCTGCTTATTGTAGAAATTGCCGGCACAATAGCCTTTGCCATCAGCGGCATCCGTCTGGCTGCCGCGAAAAATTTTGACTGGTTTGGAGCTTATGTCGTCGGACTTGTCACCGCGATAGGAGGCGGAACGCTTCGCGACGTGCTGCTTGGCACCACGCCGTTCTGGATGCAGAACGGATGGTATATGGGTGTGACGGGGCTTTCGCTGCTGTTTGTCATTGTGTTCAGAAGGCAATGGGTGAGGCTCAACAGTACTTTTTTCATCTTCGACACCATCGGCTTGGCGCTGTTTGTGGTTATCGGTATGCAGAAAACGCTGATGTTTGGCTATCCGGTGTGGACTGCGATAATCATGGGCACACTGACCGGCGCTTTCGGAGGAGTGCTGCGCGACATCCTGATAAACGAAGTGCCGCTGATATTCCGCAAGGATGTCTATGGCACGGCATGCATTGCCGGCGGTCTGGTGTATTGGGGCGCGATGCTGTGCGGATGCAAGCCGGAGATGCAGCAGGTGGCATGTGCCGTCACTGTTGTGGCGATACGCCTGCTTGCGGTCAGATACAATTGGCGAATCCCTGTAATTGAAAACAAATAAAAAAGATATGGGCAACGAAGCGAAAAAAACATTCGTGCAACTTTTGAAATACGGCGTGATCGGTGTGAGCAACACGCTGATTACGTTGGTGGTGTTCTACGTAATCAATACTCTGATGGGGCTTGACTACGCTGTGGCAAACACATTGGGCTATATCCTGGGATTGATAAACAGTTTCGTGTGGAACCGCACTTGGGTGTTCCGTACAGGCGGCAACGTTTGGCGCGAGGCGGGACTGTTCGCTCTCGGATTTATCATTTGCTTTGCTCTGCAGATGGGCGTGAGCCAATGGTTGTTGTCCACATCGTTGCATGATTTGACCATTTCGTGGCTGCCTATGAAGAATACGGGAGAAAACGTGATAATGTGTATGAGCATGGTGGTGTATACGCTTGCCAACTACGTATACAACCGTTTTGTGACATTCAAAAAATAGCCGATGGAGAAGGTTAATCCGGAATATTCGTTGCTCGTGCTGCTTATGGCAGTGTCGGCGCTGGTGGTCTATTTGCCGCTTGGGGCTGTGGGGCTGTGCGGCGATGAGGAAGAGATACTCGGCATTGCGCGCGGCTTGTCCGACAGTGGCTTTGGGTCGCTGCTTACGCCTCATAACGCTGGCAATTTCGCAACGAGTTTCTATGCCTATCTGGTGTCGGTCAGCATCAACGTGTTCGGCTATCCGGCCACTCTTGCGGTGCGCATCCCTGCCGCCACGGTGATATGGCTGCTGTCGTGTGGAATCTTCTATTTTCGAGGCGAGCATGAGCGTAAAGACTACGCTTTTCTTGCCTCTTTGATTTTTATATCGTCTTATTCTGTCAGTGCGTTGGCCTACCATGCCAGCCCGCTGACGTTGACATCGCTGTTCCTGATAGCCGCTCTTGCGTCGCTTTATCATTGGATAAAACGGCGGTCGCGCACCAAGGCTTTGCTGCTGGTTGTGTCGGCTGCCTGCGCATCGTTGTTTTTCGGCATTCTCTCTCCGTTGGCAATGGCTGTTACGGGAATGATTTTCATTTCAATACAGGAAAAGAAGCGTGTGTCCGACTATGTCAGACTGCTGGTGCTGCTTGTTGTGTCGGCGGCATTGGCTTATCTGCTTGTGGCGTTTCTTGCAAACAGCCGTGAGACCGCGCGCCTGATACTCGGAATCGGCAGCCTTGCCGAGCCGATAGCCGGATATTCACGGTTGAATATGCTCGCGCTGCAATTGGTGTTTTCCATCTTCCCCTGGTCTGTGCCGCTTATTGTGGCGTTGGGATGGATGGCTGTCAATCCGCGATGGCTGAGAGACCGGTTTCTTGCCATGAGTTTGCTGAAGCAGTTTGGCGTGATCGTGTTCATCCTCACGCTGCCGCTCATCACCGCGCTCAATGGCTTGTCGATAATCATGCTGCTGACGGCTATTTACTTCAACGTGCCGCTGGTGGCGCATTTCCTTTTGTCGCAGACACACAACCACTCTGTCACATGGCGCATTTCGGGCTTTATTTTCTCGTTGATAATCACGGCTCTTACCGTGGCGTATGTGGTGGCTGTCAGCGGTGTGGACATCTGTATTCTCGGCTATGCGTTTCGTCCGGAGGGCGGTGTCTGGTCGACGGGTGTCGTGCTGCTGCTGTCGGCGATTGTGGTGAGCCTGTACACGCTGACGCGCAACCAGCGCACCATCCGCTTCAACAACCGCTACCTCTACAACATCGTAATCCTTTATCTGCTTGCGCAGATTCTTTATAAAGTATACATAAATCCATATCTTACAGCAATATGATAGAATTTTTGCAGAATTACCACCTCGCCGGCATCGTCATCGGCTTATGCACGTTTCTCGTGATTGGGTTGTTTCATCCTTTGGTAATCAAAGGGGAGTATTATTTCGGTGTGCGTATTTGGTGGGCGTTTCTTGCTGTCGGAATTGTGTGCGGATTCCTTGCGTGGTGGGTCGACGACTTGTTCTGGTCGGTGATTCTTGGAGTGACAGGGTTTTCGTCGTTCTGGGGCATCGGTGAGATTTTTGAGCAGCGCAAACGAGTGGAGAAGGGTTGGTTTCCGCGTAACCCAAAGCGGAAATATTGATTTGGAAACAAAGACAACGTAAATAATAGACAATAATGGAACTAATCGATGGAAAAAAAATTGCCGACGCTGTGAAGCAGGAGATTGCGTCGGAAGTGGCTGAAATGGTTGCGGCTGGAAAGAAACGTCCGCATCTTGCTGCGATTCTTGTGGGTCACGACGGTGGAAGCGAGACCTATGTGGCTCACAAGGTGAAAGCCTGTGAGCAATGTGGATTTGAATCTACGCTCATTCGCTATGAGGCCGATGTGACCGAGGCGGAACTGCTTGAGGCTATCGCACGTCTTAACGCCGACGACAATGTGGACGGATTCATTGTGCAATTGCCGTTGCCGAAACACATCGACGAACAGAAAATCATTGAAGCCATCGACTATCGCAAGGACGTGGACGGATTTCATCCGATAAATGTGGGACGGCTGTCGATTGGACTGCCGTGTTTCTTGTCTGCCACTCCGCAAGGCATCCTCGAACTGCTGCGTCGCTATAATGTGCAGACGAAGGGTGCAAACTGCGTGGTGCTTGGTCGCAGCAACATTGTGGGCAAGCCGGTGGCTTCGCTGATGATGCAGAAAGCGGTGCCGGGCGATGCTACTGTGACAGTGTGCCACAGCCGTACGCGCGACATAAAGTCGTTTACGCTCAACGCCGACATCATCATCGCTGCTCTCGGTCAGCCTGGGTTCTTGACTGCTGATATGGTGAAAGACGGCGTTACGGTTATCGATGTGGGCACTACGCGTGTGCCTTCGACAGAAACCAAAAGCGGTTTCCGCCTGAAAGGCGATGTCGACTTTGAGAATGTGGCTCCGAAATGCTCGTTTATCACTCCTGTGCCGGGTGGTGTGGGTCCGATGACAATTGTGTCGTTGATGAAGAACACGCTGCTTGCCGCTCGTCACGAAATCTATAAGTAAAAAATGTTTCTGTTAGGCATCCTGTGTTCTGTGCTGTCGTTGCTGCAAGGCGGCGATGCAACGTTGGTGTTTGCTGGCGATGCCATGCAGCACGACCGTCAAATCGAGGCGGCGCGCCGTAGCGACGGCTCATTTGACTATTCGGCATATTTCCGCCATGTGGCAGACTATGTCAGCGCTGCCGACTATGCTGTGGTAAATCTTGAATGCACGCTTGGAGGAAAACCTTATAAGGGCTATCCGTGCTTCAGCGCGCCGGAGGAATATGCCGTTGCGCTCAAGGACGCTGGATTCGACCTGTTTCTGCATGCCAACAATCATTGCCTTGACCGTCGCGATGCCGGGTTGCGCCGCACGCTTGACCAACTCGACATGCTCGGGGTGCCTCATATCGGCACATACCGCAACGCTGCTGAAAGGGCAAAGAACTATCCGTTTGTAGCCGATGTGAAGGGCATGAAGATTGCCTTCCTCAACTACACATATGGCACAAACGGCATTACGGTGCAGGGTGATGTGGTGGTCGACTATATCGACCGTGCCAAAATCCATACGGATATCCAGGCTGCGCGCAGAAAAGGTGCTGATTTGGTGGTGGCGTGCATGCATTGGGGCGTGGAATATCAACTTGTGCAGAACAAAGAGCAGGAACTGCTTGCCGACTGGCTTGTCGACGAAGGGGTGGACCTGGTTATCGGAGGACACCCTCACGTGATACAGCCCATGCAGATGCGTCGTGCCAAAGACGGAAGGCAGGTGCTGGTGGTGTATTCAATGGGAAACTTCATTTCAGGTATGCGCAAGCCCGACACGCGTGGCGGTGCGATGGTGCGCGTGAAAGTGGGATGGCAGAACGGTAAGCCTGTGGTGAAAAGTGCGGGCTATAAACTCGTTTTTGTGCAGGACCCCGACAAGTCTGTCCCAAACTATTCGCTTGTGCCTGCCGACAGGGAATGGCTTGTGCGTGCCGACCAACGAAGCTTTTTTGATGCTTTCTGTTCGTCTGCGCGGAAAATATTCAACCGCTACAACAACGGTGTGCCGGAGGATTCGTGGAACTGGTCGCCTAACTTGTTGATACCGTTTCTTGTAGATTCGGACGCGGTTGAAAAATAAAATTTTTATTGAAAAAATCTCTCTGAAAGTTTGCAGGTTCCGCCAAAATTGCCTACCTTTGCATCCGTAATCAGAAATGGTGAGGATAGCTCAGCTGGTTAGAGCATCGGATTGTGGTTCCGAGGGTCGAGGGTTCGAATCCCTTTCTTCACCCTAAAAGGTCGCTAAAAAGCGGCCTTTTTTTGTTGGTATGCAGAACCAGGTTGAAATCATTGTCTCATGGCGCAAAGTTCGACAGATTCCGCCTTCTTTACATTGTGCCATTATTGCGCGGAGGGGCAAACTATTTGAGGAAATCCTTTGTAGAAGGGATAATTGTTGCTACCTTTGATGCACAAATCATAAAAGATAACATAAAACTATGAAATTAAAAATGTTCGGGGCACTGCTTGTGGCAAGCCTGATGTCGCCGATTGTGATGAAAGCGGCGGCTGCCGATGTAATCAAGGAGCCGGAGTGGGGTCCTGTGGAAGAGGTGGAGTCTTACACCGTTGGACCGGGAATAAAGTATACCAAGTATATCTATCCCGACAAACCTGTCATTCTGTGGTTCACAGAAATAGACCTTACAAATCCCTACAACAAGATTGAGCAGGCGCAGAGCCGCGATGCTGTGCCTGATGTGCAGCGTTGGGACCTGCCTACGTTCTATAAGCAGAATTCGCGTCCGGGACACAACGTCAAGGTGGCTTGGAACCACGATTTCTTCAGTTATGACATGGGTGTCTGCATTGGCATCAACATCAGCAACGGCGAGTTTGCGTGGCGTCGTGATTTCGCACGCTCTCTGCTCGCAATTACAAAGGATAAGAAAGCGGAAATATTTGCCCATACCGGTTTTACGACGCGTGTGGTTGCCGACAACGGGCTGTCGCTCGACATCTCGTGCTATAATTCGGATGCCACTAATGGTTTCACAGGCAACTGCATCCTGCTTAACCGCATGAACAGCATCACTCTAAAAGATGCCGGCAAATATATTAAGCTGAAACCTCAAGGCGAATGGATTGTCAACGGCGATCCTACTCCGTGCCGTGTAGAGGCGGTGTCGGATGAGCCTATCCAGTCGACGAAGACCGAGTATGTGCTTTATCTGCGAGGCGATGCCATCGATGCCTACAATCAGCATCCTTTGTCGGTTGGCGATGTGGTCAGAGTGGAGCAGACTGTAGCTGGGACGAAGTGGGGTACGGCGCCGAAGAACATTCTGAACGCATTTCACGGCTATCCGAGCCTTGTACACGACGGTGTGTTCCACGACGGCGAGTATAACAATTTTGAGAATGGCCGCGAATATGAGAAGTCGGCGCACGTGCTTGCCGGAATCTCAAAAGACAAGACCAAACTGTATATGTTGATTAATGAGATGTCGGTTCAGAGCTCTGCGATTGACTGTATTGAACTTTGCAGCTGGATGGTGAATCGCGGAGCTTGGGATATAGTGAACTTTGACAGCGGAGGCAGCGCAGCCATTGCTGTCGACGGCGAGATGCTCAATCTCCCTGGCCGTGGCTCTGTGCGTCCTGTTGAAGACGCGATGCTTGCTGTGTCGCTTGCCCCGGAGTCTAACAAAGTTGCTCGCATAGCGTTCAGCAAGTCGGCGATAAACACGTCGGTGATTGCCATTGCTCCATTGCGCATGATGGCGTTCAATGAATATGACGAGGTGCTCGACAAGGATTTGAAGGGGTGCAGCTTCTCTTGTGAGCCTGCCGCTCTTGGAACTGTCGACGCCGAAGGGTATTTTCATTCAGGGGCAGAGGGAATGTCGGGCAAAATCATTGCCGAGAAAGACGGCTTGCGCGCGGAGATTCCTGTAACAACAATTGCGGTTGACAATGTGGTGCCTAAATATGAGAGTGTGATTGTCGATAAAAACCACACGCCGCTGATAGAACTTATTGGCAAAACCGCTACTGCTGATTTCGCACTCAGTCCGATAGCTTTCAGCTGGGAGGTGGAGAATCCCGACGTGTGCCGTGTTGAGAACGGTATGATTTATGCCGGACAAAACGGCACTACGGTTGTGACCGGACGGTTTGGCGATGTTGCGGTGAGTGTCAACGTGACGGTGGAGAACAGCGACAAGCCTGTGTTGGTGACTGATTTCACTAACGACTGCGATTTTGAACGCGCATTGTCGGGAGTGTCGAATCTCTCTGTATCAACGGCTGCTCTTCCTGAAGGTTGGAATTCGGGCGCGGCGTGGTCGTTTGACATCACCAACGGTCGCCTTGCAACAATCGACTTGACTTTCAACAAGACGCTGTTCGGATTGCCGGAGTCGTTGTCGTTCGACCTCGACGACAAGGATGGCGTTGTCAAGAAAGTGCATTTCTTCTATGTCGATGCATTGGGCAAGCAGGAGATGCGCAATGTGGATTTGGCGGATTTGAACACGGCCTTTGCCGACGAGCCGATAGAATACTATCGCTATCCGTTGAAACTAACCACAATGCGGTTCACTCTCGACACCAAAAAACGTGGTGAGACGCGCACTATTGCTCTTCGCAACATGGCTACGCACTATTCGGCGGAAAGCGGTGTGGAAACGGTGGTTGCCGACAAGCCTTCCGCTCTTGGTATTGCCTTGCGTGGCGAAACTGTTGAGGTGCGCTATGACTCGCAATGCAGCGAGAAGGCGCGGTTGTCGATGTTCTCGGCTACGGGACAAATGATTGTCGCCAACGACGTGGCGTTGCAGGCGGGAACCAACACTCTTGACATCGATGCTAAGAGTGCAGGCACAGGAATTTATTTCGTAGTTCTGCAGTCGCCATCGGTAAGGGCTGTTGGCAAGTGCGTGATACGATAAGGTGCGTTTGCATATATAGCAAAAGGCTGCGGCACAATCCGATGTGCCGCAGCCTTTTGTCGTTTTCTTACGGTTGCTGTTACCGGTTTTTATACATATCGTCGTAGTAGTGCTGATATGCGCCGGAGGTGACGTTGTCCATCCACTCCTGATTGTCGAGATACCAGCGCACAGTGCGCTCGATGCCCTCCTCGAACTGCAGACTCGGTTCCCAACCGAGCTCACGCTGCAGCTTGCGGCTGTCGATTGCGTAGCGCATATCATGCCCCTTGCGGTCGGTCACGTGTGTAATCAGGTCGAGCGACGCACCTTCGGGGTTGCCGAGCAGCCGGTCGACGGTCTTGATCAGCACCCGCACGATGTCGATGTTTTTCCACTCGTTGAAACCGCCGATGTTATAGGTCTCAGCCACCTTTCCTTCGTGGAAGATGA
>ENA-ORMX01002324-ORMX01002324.1-human-gut-metagenome-genome-assembly--contig:-NODE-2324-length-11130-cov-3.504831_pt1 | contig 11130 bp, 10 predicted proteins | sample MGYA00242108_ERZ509007 | MGnify/ENA primary metagenome ERZ509007 (study PRJEB26280, sample SAMEA2338745) | human gut metagenome | biome: human gut; feature: human-associated habitat; material: faeces...
TAATATTAAATACCATGATATAGTAAATATATAGTATAAATTTTTATATATATCTATAATTATATTACTTGAACCAATAGTATTTGAAAGTAAATAAATTACTATTTCTAAAATATATCCAATTAATATAAATAAAGATAAACAAAAGAATACATTTCCTGACTTTATTTTACTATTTCTTTTTAATTTAAAATTAATTAGTAATGATATTAAAAATATTATACCTGTTATTAAATATATTAGTTTCATATTAACCTCTCTATTATATAGTTATTATATCATATTTTGATAATTAAAAAAGGTGTACGAGACATCTTATAATGTTTTTGTTATTTGAGGAGATTTAATTATATTACCATCTATATATTCTCCATAATAATAATCTGGTGGCCATACTGTTACTGATTTATCAACTATTAATCCAAAATATATTTTCATACTATCTGTATTACAAAATTTTGCAATTTCATCTACAAATCTTAATCCATCACTTATTACTCCATCATCATAAGTAAAATTATCTTTGTAAAACATTAAATTTCCATTCATATAATAACCACGAGTTATTTTATTAAATTCTTCTCTTGTCATTCCTTTACTACTACAATATTCAAAATGTGACATACCATTATTTTTAATAAATTCTATTTTATTATCATATATAATAAAAGCTATTCTTTGTTTATGAAAATCTCTTGTTTCATCTTTTGTTTCATATCTATAATCCATAATATCACCTACCACAAATATTATACAAAAAAAGATATAGAAAATCTATATCTTAAATTCTTCAAAGAAATCACTCATAGTAAGTTGTTCTCTTGATTCTTTTTTAGGTGTTTCTTTTTTTTCTTCTTTTATTTCTTCTACTTGTGTTTCTTCTTTTGGCATTTCTATTTTAGTAATATCTTTAAGTCTACTAACAACAAATATATCTTCTATATTCTTTTTAGTAATTTGACTTCCTGTACTTAATTTATCCATGATATTTATATCACTTGATTTCATATATCCTATATCACCATCAAGAATGCCAAATATTGTTTTACTATTTGTGTTATAGCATCTAAATAAATTATATTGTTTAGTTTTAGGACTCTTAATAATTAATGAACCTTTTTTAGCTCTTGTTGTCTTTTGTATTTCATCTACTTTTATTCTTTTAGCAGTATTTCTATCTGTAAATATTGTTATATATTCTTTATTAGGATCTACATTAAATGAACTAATTACTTCATCATTACTTCCTAGATTTATTGATTTAACACCGCTTGTTCTAAGACCAACTAATGGTATTTCACTAGTAGAATATTTTAATGCATAACCCTCTTTAGTAACAACAATTGTGTCTTCATACATTTTATTACTTACACTAATTACTTCATCATTGTCTTTTAATTTAAACATAGCAATAGGTTTAGAATATCTTGATACTTCAAAGTCTTTTAAAGTCATTCTTTTAACCATACCATTTTTAGTAAATGCAGTAATTATTGTTTTATCGAATTTAGATATTCCAAATGATTGAATTATTTTTTCTCCATCACTTACTTTAATATAATTAGATATATGACTACCTATATCTTTATATTTAGCTTCATTTATATCTCTTACTGGTAAATATAAATAGTTACCTAAATTAGTAAATAATAATACTGTATCAACATTATTAATCTTAAAGAATCCTGTTATATAATCATTTTCTCTTACTCCTGGATATTCATTAGGTGTTGCATTATATGATTTCATTGATACCTTTTTAACATATCCACTATTAGATATACATACGATAAAGTCTTCTTTACTTATCATATCAAGTGTATCTATCTTAATTTCACTTACTTCATCTTTAATAGTAGTACGTCTTGGATCAGCATATTCTTTCTTAATACTTCTAAGTTTATCTTTAATAACAGATAATAATTTTTCTTCACTAGAAAGTATTTCTCTAAAATATGCGATTTCTTTAGTAAGTTCTTCAAATTCATTTTTAAGTTCAGTTACATCAGTATTAGTTAATTTATATAACTGCATCATAACAATTGCTTCTGCTTGAGCGCGAGTAAATTCATATTCATGCATTAAATTTTCTATCGCATCACTTTTATTTTTACTTTTACGAATTGTTTTAATAACTTCATCAAGTATATCAAGTGCTTTAATAAATCCTTCTATAATATGAATTTTCTTTAAATCAACATCTAAATCAAATTTAGTTCTCTTTATTACTACTTCTTTATTATGAGCAATGAATGCATCTAATATATCAAGTATTCCAAGCGTTTTTGGAGTTTTATTTACTATTGCGACCATATTATATGCATAGTTTACTTGTAAATCAGTATTCTTAAGTAAATAATTTATTATTAAATCTCTATTAGCATCCTTCTTAAGCTCTATAACTATACGAAGTTCATCATTTCTATCTGATTCATCTCTTACTTCAAGTATTCCATCTATCTTTTTATCAAGTCTTATTTCTTCTATTTTACTTATTATGTTTTTCTTGATAGTATCATATGGAATTTCTGTTATGATTATTTGATTTTTACCTTTTGTATTATCAAAATCATATCTTGCTTTTACTACTACTTTTCCTTTACCAGTTGTATATGCTTTTATAAGAGCATCTTTTCCTTCAACTATACCACCCGTTGGAAAATCTGGGCCTTTTACTATATCCATTATTGTATCAATTCTACAATTAGGACTATCTATTCTTTTAATAGTTGCATCTATTACTTCACCTAAATTGTGTGGTGGGATATTAGTTGCATATCCAGCACTTATACCAGTTGAACCATTTACTAAAAGATTTGGAAAGTATGCTGGTAAAACTGTTGGTTCATAGCTATAATCATCAAATGTTAAAGCCATTTCAACTGAATCTTTATCTATATCTTCTAAAAGTACATTACTTATTTTAGCAAGTCTCGCTTCTGTATAACGCATTGCGGCTGGTCCATCTCCATCAATTGAACCATTATTTCCTTGCATATCTACAAGTATTACTCTTTGTTTCCATTTTTGACTAAGTCTTACCATCGCATCATAAACAGATGTATCTCCATGTGGATGGTAATTACCTATAACATTACCTACTGTTTTAGCAGATTTTCTTGTTTCTTTATCATATGTATTTTTATCTTTATACATTGAATAAAGTATTCTTCTTTGAACAGGTTTTAGTCCATCACGTACGTCTGGTAGTGCCCTATCTTGAATAATATATTTAGCATATCTACCAAAACGTTCTCCCATGATTTCTTCAAGAGCAAAATCATTTATCTTTTCTATTATTGTTGTTTCTTTTTCTTTTGCCATTATTTTGCTCCTTTCGTATAATCATCTTCAAGTGTAAATTCTACGTTTTCCTCTATCCATTCTTTACGAATTTCAGAGTCATCTCCCATTAGAACTCCAACTCTTTTTTCAGCAAGTGCTTTATCATCTATTCTTACTTTTACAAGAGTTCTACTTGATGGATCCATTGTTGTTTCCCATAATTGATCTGCATTCATTTCACCAAGTCCCTTATAACGTTGAATTGTATATTTACCTTTAAATGTATTTTTAAATTCATTTAGTTCTTCATTTGTATTTATATATTTTTTATCTTTATTATATTTAACTAGATATAATGGTGGAACTGCTATATAAAGCATACCATGTTCAATTAAATCTCTCATCCATCTATAGAAAAATGTAAGAAGTAATGTTTGAATATGCGCTCCATCATCATCGGCATCGGTCATTATTATAACTTTACCATAGTTTGATTCAGTATAATCAAAATCAGCTCCTACTCCAGCACCTATTGCATGTACTATTGTATTTATTTCTTCATTTTTAAATAGGTCTGCAACTGTTGATTTTTCACAGTTAATTATTTTACCTCTTAATGGTAATATTGCTTGATGACGCTTATCTCTACCACTCTTAGCAGTACCACCGGCACTGTTTCCTTCAACTATGAATAGTTCATTTTTATGATATTCTTTACTTTGTGCAGGTGTTAGTTTACCAAGTAATACTTTTTCACTTTTACCTTTACCCTTTCCAGCTCTTGCTTCTGCTCTTGCTTTTCTAGCTGCTTCACGAGCAAGTTTACTCTTTAATGCTTTATCCATTATAGATGTAGCTGATTCTTTATTTTCTTCTAAATAGTAAGATAATTTTTCATATACTACACTTTCCACTACTGTTCTTGCTTGTGGCGTACCAAGTTTACCTTTAGTTTGTCCTTCAAATTGAAGTAAATTTTCAGGTATTTTTAAACTAATTATTGCTGTTAAGCCTTCTCTTGTATCACTACCATCAAGTCCTTCTTTACTCTTAAGTAGATTGTTTGCTCTAATATATTCGTTAAATACTTTAGTAAGTGCTGTCTTAAATCCAACTTCATGACTACCACCATCAACAGTTTTAACATTGTTAACAAATGACATAATGTTTTCATTATATGAATCAGTATATTGCATTGCGATATCAACTTCTATACCATTCTTTTCTCCACTAAAGTTAATTACTTTTTGAAGTACATCTTTTCCTTCATTAACATATTCTACAAAAGATACAAGTCCATTATCATAACAATATGTATTATGTTTATCATCTTCTTCATCTATAACTTCCATAGTAAGACCATTTATAAGAAAAGCACTTTCTTGCATTCTTTCACATATTGTAGTGTAACTAAATCTTGCATTACCAAATATTTCTTCATCTGGGAAAAATTCTACAGTTGTACCTGTTTGTTTAGTTGTACCTATTTGTTTTAGTTCTTTATCTACGTGTCCACCATTCTTAAATGATATTTCACATATCTTGCCTTCTCTACAAATGGTAACTTTCATCCATTTAGATAATGCATTAACAACAGAAGAACCAACACCATGTAGTCCTCCTGATACCTTATATCCATCTGTTTCAAACTTTCCACCAGCATGTAATACTGTATAAATTACTTCTGGTGTTGACTTTCCTGAAGAATGTTTTCCAATTGGAACTCCACGTCCTTCATCACTCACTCTTACACTTCCTACTTTAGTAAGAGTAACTGTTATTTTTTTACCATATCCGTTTATGGCTTCATCTATCGCATTGTCAACGATTTCCCACACTAAATGATGTAGTCCTCTTTTATCAGTACTACCTATATACATACCAGGTCTTTTACGAACTGCTTCAAGACCTTCTAATATTTTTATTGATTTTTCATTATATTCTGCCATAATCACCTAATCTCCATAACTCATTATACAAAAAATTAAAAAAAGTGTAAAGAAAAGGTTTACACTTTCATTGTTAATATATTTACATATTTTTATAAGTCAACATATTCCATATCTTTCTTCTTATCAAGTTCAGTTGTAAACTTACTTGTACTTTCCACTGGTGCTTCACTATCTTCTTTTATAGGCTTTGGTGGTTCTTTTACTTCAATTGGTTCAAATATATTTTCTTCTTTAGACATAGCTTTTTCTTTTTCCATACCAAGCAAATCTATTTTAGCTGCTTTATATGGGGCAGGCTTTTCCATAAGTTGTAAATCACTTTTAAAAACTGAATCTACTATTGGACCTTCATCTACTATTTCATTATTTTCAGCATTAATTTCATCTTGTGTCATTAGATTTATACTTTCATCTTTAGCATTATCAAGTGCCTTAAAATATTCTTCGTCACTTATTTTATATTGTTTATCGCTTATAAATAATAGTGGATAGAAACATATAGGTAAAAATACAAGTCCCATCTTAAATCCAAATGATGTATTAAATACAGTACCAAGCTTATAAGACATAATCATAAGTACAATTAAATTAACTCCAGGAACAAAGAACAATATTCCCCAAAAAATAGACATATCTACTATTTCTAACATAGTAAATAAATTTATAATTGGATAATATGCAGTTTTTTCTCCTTTATGTGCTTTCTTAAAGATATTTTTTCCACCCAACATTATAAGAATTGATCTTGTAAATGTTATACCAAGCACTATAAAAACTACTGTTACAAGTGTATTTATTGTTGATGGTGACATAATTTTTCCTCCTATTTTCTATATATATCATACAATAATACGTATTTTTTTGCAATAATTTATAAAAAATATCATTTTTTTCAAAAAAATGGTTGCTTTTTTCTAAAAAATAGTATAATATTAAGTAGTCAGCTTTAATTGTGACTTAATTTCAAGTTAAATTTAAGCAGATGGGCTTGTAGCTCAGGCGGTTAGAGCGTTCGTCTGATAAGCGAAAGGTCGATGGTTCAAGTCCATCCAGGCCCACCATTTTATATAAATGGCCCGTTGGTGAAACGGTTAACACACACGCCTTTCACGCGTGCATTTATGGGTTCAAATCCCGTACGGGTCACCATATTTTGATACGAAATCCCTTATTTAGGGATTTTTTGTTGCTTATTTTCCAAAAAAGAGTGGTACTTTTTTCATATTTTCCACCTATTCTATGGAAATTCATTTTAAAATAAAAAATAACTATCTTAAATAGTTATCATAAATATACATCAATCACAAGTATAAGTTTTACTATGTTCTTTTATATCATCAACAGTAACCTCATCATTAAATTTATCATATGAAGCAGTAGTTTCAATATAAAATTCATCATTATATGCTTTAACAGATGTTATTACTCCATCTTTTACTTCAATACAATAATCTAAACTAACTGCAAGTAAATCTAACTTTGGCCCTTTTACTGAATTAGCACCAGTAAATTTTTGATTTCTAATAGCAGCAGTATCCATTTCTTTCTTAGTTTCACTATAAAGTTTTCCAACTTCAATTATAAACGCTTCTTTCTTAGACTTAAAAAAATAATCAATTACTCTTGGAACGACTAAAGTTACAAGGACTGTTAAAATAGCTATAACAACTAAAATTTCTACTAATGTAAATCCATCTTTTTTCATAACAATCAACCTATCTTTCAATATATATTTTATCACATTAAAATATTTAATCAAATAAAAGATGTAAAGTAGTATATTCTTTACATCTCTTTTATTTTTGAAACTATATCTTCTATTTTCACTAGTTCTTGATTACCTGTTACCATATTTTTTAATGTAACTGAATTATTCTTAAGTTCATCTTCACCTATTATGATAACTTTATTTATTTTGTCACGATTAGCATTATTCATTGCTTTCTTTAATTTTATATTATTAAGTTCTGTTAATACTTTTATATTGTTTTGTCTTAACATATTAGATATTTCAAATAAGTATTTATCATTATTAAATGAATAAACATACACGTCATACTTCTTTAATTCTTTTGATTCTCTTTCTTTAAGTAGTGTATACATTGGTTCTAATCCAAATGACATACCTATTGCTGGATACTCTTCACCATTGTGTAAAAAGTTGGTGATTATTTTATCATATCTTCCACCACCACCTAAGGCTGATTTAAATTCACCAGTTTTATCAAATATTTCCCATACTGTTCCAGTATATATTTCAAGACCTCTTGCTAAAAAAGGTGTAAACTTACATAAATCTAAATTCAAATCTTTAATAAGTTTATCTAAACTATTAAGTTCATTTATTCCTTCTATTAATAATTCTACATTTGTATTTCCTAGTTCACTTGTTAACATTTCTAAATCATATTCAAAATATTTAAATACTTTATCTACTACTTCTTTAGATGATAATTCTTCAAGTTCACTTTCAATATCATCTCTAGTTAACTTATCTAATTTATCAATTAATGTTATGAATGCTCCAATATTTTCTTTAGGAACACTTACATATTCAAGTAATCCACTCAAGAATTTTCTATTGTTATATCTTATTTCAACATCAAGATTAAATTCTTTAAATACTTCTTTACTCATCATGAAATATTCTATTTCAGCATAAGGAGATTCAACTCCACAAGCATCAACATCACATTGATAAAATTCACGAGCTCTACCTAATTTTACAGGTCCATCTCTAAATACTTTACCTATTTCATATCTCTTAAATGGTAATATAAGTCCTTTATTCATACCAATTACTTTAGAAAATGGTACTGTTAAATCATAACGAAGACCTATATCTCTCATACCTTGATCTTTAAACTTATAAACTTCCTTTAATATTTCAGCACCACCTGCATATTTACTCGCAAGTAAATCATAGTAGCATAATATTGGTGTTTCAAGTGGTAAAAATCCATATAGTTCAAACTTTTTCTTTAAGGTATCAGTAATTCTATTTCTAATAATTTGTTCTTCAGGTAAAAAATCACTAGTACCTTTTAAATTCATTAATTTAAAATCTTCTTTCATTATCTACTTCTTCCTTCACTAAATTCTTCTTCATAATATATGTTATTACCATATGTATTATATAATTTATTATTATAATTTCTTTTGAATTCTTCTTCAATTAATATAAGTTTGGTAAGTAATGTTTTATATTCACTTTCTAACATATATTCTTTATATTTATTAAGTTTAAAAGGGTTGTTTTCCCAGATGCTTTAGCACCTGTTATCGTTATAAATTCGCTTTTTTCAATCTCAAATGTGATTTTTTTAAGTACCTTAAAGTTTGTATTTTTATCATAAATTTTATTACTTTATCTATTTTTTTATTTATTCTTCTACGTATGTATGTTTCACATAAATTAGGGTCTATTAAAATAATTTTATCAGCTTTGATAGTTAAATCTTTTACGTTGTTTTTAGGAGTAACAGATAGTCCAACTATCTTAACGTTATGATAAGTTAATTTCTTTTCTTCTCCTTTATGTTCTATTACATATCTCATACATATCACCTATAATAAATCTTTTCTATATTCTTTTGTTATTCTTTTTCTTTCACTTTCTCTATATTCATTTATTAGTTTATGGTTACCATTTAGTAATACTTCTGGTACTTCCATTCCTCTAAATTCTCTTGGTTTAGTATAAACTGGATAATCAAGTAAATTATCATTGAAACTTTCATATTCAAGACTTGTACTTGTTATTACTCCATCAATTAGTCTTACCACTGAGTCTGTTATCATCATTGCTGGTAATTCTCCACCTGTAAGTATAAAGTTACCAATTGAAACAAGTTCATCAGCAAGAGTATATATTCTTTCATCAAATCCTTCATAATGACCACATATTATTATAAGATGTTTTTTATCTTTAAATTCATATGCTTTCTTTTCATTATAAGTTTCACCTCTTGGAGTAAGTAAGATAACAGTTGAATCTTCTGTTCTAATACTTTCTACTGCATTAAATACAGGTTCACACATCATTATCATACCACCACCACCACCAAATTGATAATCATCAACTTGATTATTTTTATATGGTGTATAATCTCTTATATCAATAATATTTATTTCTACTTTTCCTTTTTCAATAGCTCTTTTCATAATACTCTCTGTCTTGAAGCCATCAAACATACTAGGAAATAATGTTAATATATCTATTTTCATAAGAACACTCCTATATCATGAAAATAAATACTTTTATTTTCTTTATCTATTTTAGTAATAAAATCTTTATTATATGGTATTAACTTATTATTAACTCTTAACATATTATTACCATTATCACTTCTATATTCAGTTATTTTACCAACATATTTATTATCATTATACACATCCATATTTATTAATTCACTTATAAGTATTTCATCATCTTTAAGATTAAGAATAGATTCATCAATATATACTTTACTACCTTTATATTTTAATACATCGTTTATATAGTCTATTCCTTTAAATTTAACCATATCAAATTGTTTATGTTTTCTATATGTTTCAATTATTTCTTTATCTTTATTTTCTCCAATATAAAGAAGAGTGTTTTCTTTAAAAATTTTATCTTTAAATTCAAAATCACTTACTATTCTTACTTCGCCCTTAAGGGCATGTGTATTAACTATCCTTCCAATAAATATGTATTTCATAACAACCTCTTCACTTATATAAATAATATAATATTATAGCAGTAGATACTCCTACATTTAAACTTTCACATTTAGGATTCATATCTATTCTAACTATTTCATCACATAAACTTAATATATTATCTTTTACTCCATTCCCTTCATTTCCAAATATTATAGCAAATTCGCGAGTTTTTTCAAGTTTTTCAAGTGAAATAGAAGATTTTAATGATGTACCTATTACTTTAATATTTCTATTCTTTATCTCACTTATCAATTCTTCAATATTACCTATTATTATATTAGTATTAAATATCATACCACCAGTACTTCTTAATACTTTTTCATTATATGGACTTACTGAATCATTACTAAATATAATAGTGTCTATATCAAAGGCAACTGAATTTCTTATAATAGTACCAGCATTACCAGGATCTTGCACTCCATCTAATATAAGTATTTTAGAACCTATTTTATTATCATTTTTAATTTTCGCAACACCTAGTAATCTTGGAGTACTCTTTAAATCACTCATACTTTTCATAACATCAAGAGTAACTATATCATAAGGAACATCATAATTACATTCATAGTTTTCAAGAACAAATAATTCTACAAGTAAATTATTTTTAATAGCTTCTTCTACTAAGTTTTCTCCTTCAATAACAAATAATCCTTTTTCTATAGAATATTTTATTAAACTGTTTGTTACTCTTTTAGAATAAATTATGTTATTGCAGTCATAATTTATTGCTTCTTTCATAAATTCTTCACATGAAAAGGCATTACAATCCTTATTGAATTTTGACAAATTATCATAAGAAAAATCAAATTTATTATCTTTTGCAATTTTAAGCAATCTTTTCATTTTTCTATCATCAAAATTTGCATGAATAATATTTGTATAATCATAGTTGATACTTTTTTTAATGAATTTGTAATCAGTATATATAGGACAATCAGAGGCAAGATTTAAATTAGAATTTGAGAGTACTAAACCATTTTCAAATGCATAGTTCAAATAATATTTATTAACAATTGAATCATTATGTAAATATTTACTAACATTATTCGGATTACTTTTTATTTCATCTAAACAATATATAATTTTTTTTATATCTTCAGAAACATTATTGGAATTTTGAATATATTCCTCTATCGTTTTTTTATGTTCATTATATAAATAATATAATATTATAGCAGTAGAT
>ENA-ORMX01002330-ORMX01002330.1-human-gut-metagenome-genome-assembly--contig:-NODE-2330-length-11120-cov-2.842205_pt1 | contig 11120 bp, 11 predicted proteins | sample MGYA00242108_ERZ509007 | MGnify/ENA primary metagenome ERZ509007 (study PRJEB26280, sample SAMEA2338745) | human gut metagenome | biome: human gut; feature: human-associated habitat; material: faeces...
ACCATCTCCGACAGCTTCGTCTCCCCGGAGATCACCACCGCCGAGCAGCGTCAGAACAGCTTCACCAATATGATGAAGGTCGCACTGGGTGCGGAGTACTAATTGAAAATTGGAGCAGCGCGGTTTTGCCTTTGCGGGCAGACCGCGCTGTTTTGGCCCCGGAATTTTCTGAGAAAAGGAGACTTCACCATGACGAACCTGACGTTAGACGAAAAGAAAGCCCTGATCCAAATGGCGCTGAAGGCCCGCGAGGGGGCCTATGTGCCGTATTCCGATTTTATGGTGGGCGCGGCCCTGCGGGCCGAGGATGGCCGCATCTTCACCGGCTGCAACGTGGAGAATGCCGCCTTCACCCCCACCAGCTGTGCCGAACGCACAGCGCTGTTCAAGGCCGTCAGCGAGGGTGTGACCAAGTTTACCGATATCGCCATCGTGGGTGCCCGCCGGGGCGAGGTGAACAAGCAGATCACCTCCCCCTGCGGCGTCTGCCGTCAGGCGCTGTTCGAGTTCGGCGGGCCGGAGCTGAACGTCATCATGGCGAAGACGCCGGACGACTTCATCGAGCGCAGCATGGACGAGCTGCTGCCCTTCGGCTTCGGGCCCTCTAATGTGGCGGGCAACAAGGCCGTGGAAGAATAACGGCCCCGGAAGCGGGAAAACACGCGAAATTGGCTAAAAGGTACGACTTTTACGCGGATTTTACAAAAAATCTGTAAAGATTTTGTAATCGGAATTTCCTTGCTTTCCTCACATCTCCCGGCTATACTTGAACCAGTAAATGTGCGAGTGTGCACATTTGGTCGTAAAACGAAAGTTTTTGTACACATAAAAGGAGATTTTACTTATGATGATTTCTCGTCGTAACTTTATGGCTGTGGCTGGTGCCGCTGCCGCTGCTGCTGCTCTGACCGCTTGCGGCGGTTCTTCCTCTTCCACCAGCACCGCTTCTTCTTCTGCTGCATCCTCTTCCGCTGCATCTGCAGCCGGCTCTGAGGCTGCTGGCAAGATCGTAAAGGTCGCTCTGACCTGCGATACCGGCACCATCGATGACGAGAGCTTCAATCAGGCTTGCTGGAGCGCCGTCTCTGCCTACATGGGCGATGACTGCCAGTATTACATCCCCGAAGCAGACGCTTCCGATGAGGACCGCGAGACCATGATCCGTCAGGCTGTCAACGATGGCGCTGAGGTCATCGTCTGCGTCGGCTACCTGTACGGCGCTTCTCTGGCATGGGCTGCTGAGCAGTATCCCGATGTCAAGTTCTATTCCCAAGCCAGCCCCTTCATTGAGTTCTTCTCCTCAAAGAGCCGCTTGGGCAACAACCGGAAGATGTATGCACACTTGCGAAAAGATGCCGTAGACGTATACGGCTACGAACGCGGACGCCTCCTTCTTGCCAATTCCTTTGAATGCAGAAGCACACCCGACCGTGTCTACTACCTATTATATATATGGAAACAACTCGGCTTCGAGCAGGAACGCGATGAGCTGCACCTGACCGGTGACCTAAACGACAAAGAACTGCTACTGCCCGAACTGCGAAAATTCATCCGGCAGGTATTCATCATGAATCCCGCCACTAATCTTGACCTGCAAGCCATAACCCTATGCGAGTAATCAGCGGAATATACAAAAGAAGACGTTTCGACGTGCCCCACTCCTTCAAGGCACGCCCCACCACAGACTTTGCCAAAGAGAATCTGTTCAATGTGCTCTCCAACTACATGGACTTTGAGGACGGCATCCGTGCCCTCGACCTATTTGCCGGTACGGGCAGCATCAGCATCGAGCTTGTGTCCAGAGGCTGCGACCAAGTAATCAGCGTGGAAAAAGACCGCGACCACTATGCCTTCATCTGCAAAATTATGCAGGAATTAAAGACGGACAAGTGCCTACCCATACGCGGTGACGTATTCAAATACCTCAAAAGCGGACGCGAGCAGTTCGACTTTATCTTTGCCGACCCTCCCTACGAGCTTGCCGGGCTGGAAACCTTGCCCGATCTCATCTTCGAGAACAACTTGCTGAAAGAAGACGGACTCTTCGTCTTGGAACACGGGAAGAAAAACAGTTTCGAGGAACATCCGCACTTTGTGGAGAGAAGGGTATACGGGAGCGTGAACTTCACGATATTTAAATGATGAATGAAGAATGGTACGATATGAATACACTTCAAGAAATTCTTCATTCATCATTCTTCATTATAACAGCGGCGCCATCAGCCGCACCACACTCTCTGCGGCCTTACGATACCAGGGGCGCTTCACCCAGTTCTTCAGGAATACTTGTACGCAGTCGCGCTGGTCTTGAAGGAAGATTTCGCGCATCTGAAGCGCTGTTTCTGTGTCATAGATGAAGGCATTCACCTCAAAGTTATGTTCAAAACTGCGGAAATCCACATTCGTAGAGCCTACCGTGGACAACTCATCATCCGAAACCATCAGTTTGGAGTGCAAGAAGCCTTTCTTATAGAAATAGACCTTGACTCCCGAATAGAGCACATCTGCCAGATAAGAGCAGGAACCCAGATGCGTCAAGCGGTTATCAGCACGCATGGGCAACATCAGACGCACATCGACACCTGACAAGGCGGCTGTCTGCATAGCAACAAGTACGGCTTCGGTGGGCAGGAAGTAGGGAGTCTGGATATAGAAATATTTCTTTGCGCTGGAAATGGATATGACAAGTCCCTGCATAATGTCTTTCCATGGGCCTACGGGCTCACTCGTTACAATCTGCGCCAAGGAAGTACCGCAGTTTTCTATTTTCGGGAAATAGCGGGTAGACGTAATCAGTGTACGGTCCACAAAGTACCAATCGAGTAGGAAGGCGGTCTGCAATCCGTGAACAGCCTTGCCCTCCAGCAGCAGATGTGTGTCCCGCCAGATGCCCCATGAGAATCCGCGCATATAGCGTTCGGCAAGATTCATCCCCCCCACAAAGCCGATGCGCCCGTCAATGACAACTATTTTCCGATGATTACGATAGTTCACCTTACTGGTGAAAAGCGGAAAACGTACCTTCAGAAAGCTGCGTACCTCGATACCGGCCTCGCGCATCTCTTCAAAAAAACGGTTGGGAACATGCCAACAACCCACATCATCATAAATCACACGTACCTCTACCCCGGCACGCGCCTTTTCCATCAGGACATCACGTACCAAGCGCCCAATGGCATCGTCCTCAAAGATATAGAATTCCATGTGGATATGCTTCGTTGCTTTCCCCAGTTCGCGCAGCAGGGATTGCAGCATGGAGAGCCCCAGGGTATAGGCTTCCACCCGGTTTCCATCGAAGGGGAAAGCCTGGTTGGTATTACGGAACAAGGATATGAGACGACTGTAATTGATGGGAAGCGCACATGAGTCCTGCGCCAGATATTCTGCCATAGGTTTCTTCAACAAACGGCTGTAACTCTTCTTCCCTATCATGCGCACACGGCGCTGACTACGCCCGAAGAAGAAGTAAAACACCAGCCCCACGATGGGAAGGAACATCAGTATCAGTATCCATGCCATGGTTTTCACCGGATTGCGGTTGTCGAGGATAATGACGACAATCGTTCCGATGATGGCACCGAAATAAACAATGTCGAAGGCTATCGTAGCAATCTGGCTGGCAATGAAGTTCCAATCAAGCATGTTCACAGACAATTAAGTGTGAAACAAATGTAGGAAAAACACAGAAACTTTCACCGAAGATTACAGAGATTAACATAAAAGTCCCTCTTCCCCCAACTTGTCTGAAAACTTATACTTGCTATCGCTTTGACGCGGATGACGCAGATGACGCAGATTTTTAATATTCTTATCTGCGTCATCCGCGTCTGAAAAATAATCAAAAAGAAACCTGCCACAGAATTGAGAGTGTATCAGAATGACAAGCTGATTAGGGGGGTGATCCCCTCCGCTTTAGAACGGCCTGCGTCCTCCGAAACCGCCAGGACCATGCCCCGGACCGAAGCCCGGACCGCCGAAGCCGCGTCTGCCCTGCATCTTATCGCGGGCGGCCTTGCTGCCGAAAATATTCAGACGATAGATGAAGTGAAGCATGCAATAGCTGTTCACGCCGTTATATTCGTACACCGAGCGGCCGCTTGCAGTCAGCGAACGGCTGATGTTACTCTGCTTCTTCAGAATGTCGTACATCTCGAAGCTGACGGTGGCATTCCCTTTCAGGAAAGTCTGCGACAACTGTGCATTCCAGATAAGCTCGTTACGGTTCATACTGCTGTCCGTATATCCTCGACGGCTCTGGTTGGCAATGTTGGTAGAGAGCGTCATGTTCCACGGCATGGAAATCTGCGTATTGGCACCGTAGGAGAAGGTATAGGGCTCCTGATTATTGTCAGGCGTCAGTTTATCCTTCTCTATTGAATAGGAGATGCTTCCGTTCAAGCCGAATTCAAACCAGTCATTACGATAGGCGGCATTCAGACGTTCGCCCAGCGTCAGGTTGGTGGTTGTATTCTTCCGTTCCACGGCATCTGCTCCCTTACCGGACGTCAGATAAGCCACATTGTTCTGATAGTTGGCATTGGAGAAGGAGTTGATGGTATACTTCTTATTGGGCAGTGCCGTATTGAAGCCAAACATGCCGAACGCATTCCAATTACCGTTGATATTTTTCGGAGTTGTAGTCCATCCACCAGTCTCCGAATTGTACACACGGCTATTGCTGATGCTATTCTGCGTTGCCGAGAAGTTGACGTGTGACATAATACCGCGCTGCTTTTCGGCATTATACGTATTATAGAAGAATCGCATGTTGTGCGTGAAGGAAGGCTTCAAGCCCGGATTACCGATACGTACATTCTGCGGATTGGAGTTGTCCACAATCGGCAACAGATTCTCCATACTCGGTTGGCTGCTACGCCCGCGATATGTCATACGCAACTGGCTCACCTTGGAGAAACGGATGCGCAAGTCCAGGTTCGGAGCGAAGTTGAACACATTGCGGGTGGTATCAATCATATAGTCGCCGCGCTTATAGGACAATACAGAATGCTGCGGCTGGAACGACATACCTGCGCTCAACTGATACTTCTCGCGGATAAAGCGCAAAGACACGGATGCATCGTGGTTGTAGTAGCGGTATTCCGCATACTTACCCAGACTATCCACCGCATGCTCTTCATATCCCGTGGGAAGCTGGGTTGACAATCCCCAATCCGGAAAACCCTGCAAATCATACGTCGTCTTGTCGCTCTCGCTATACTTGTACTGGAACTGATAGCTGAATTGCAAGAAAGTGGCGCGGGCTATCGGTTCGCTGTAAGTCAGCTGTGCACTGTAATTGTAGTTCTTGGTAGGAGTAGTGATGTACTGGTTACGAACCAAGATGGAGTCTCCTCCCAAAGCATTCAGTAACTGGAAGTAATGTGTTTCCGACTCCGTATACTGGTTGTTGTCATTATTGGTATAACCGAATCTTCCACGGAACGTGACATTGCGTCCTTTGTCATTCAGCTTTCTGTTCAACTGCAAGGTTGCATCCATAGACACACTCTTGTTGTCGTTCAGCGAACCGCTGTTGATAGCATTTATACGGATACTCCTCAACGGGTCATCGTCCGGATTAAGAATCTTCTCCAGATTCAGCCAGTTATTGGGGTCACTCACCAGACTGTAAGGGTCGGAATTGAACGTACCGCTCTCAGAATTGGAGAGATTGTCCGTTTTGCCGTACGAGAAGTTGGGACGGAAAATGATATTCGTCATCGAGTCCGGCTTCCACTCCAGGCGGAAATCGGCATTGAAATTCTTGGCTTTGTTACGTTGCCTGCTGTTCGAGTTGGAGTAAGAGTTGCCGTCCGGCAGAAAGTCCTCGGTAGAACCGATACTTGCAATATCCCCATCCTGATAGTTGTAGCGTGCACTACCGCCCAGTTCCAGCTTATCGGTTTGGGTAGCGAAGTTCACACCCAGCATTTTCGTTGCAGTAAGTCCGTTGTTCCTGCGCCAGCGCGGAGGACCGCCACCACCCGAAAAGCCCTGGTCGTTCACGTTATTGGCAGAACCCACTACCGACACCTGGGTTTTGTCCACGAAGCGGTTCAGCATAAAGCGGCCCATATAGCGGTCTTCCGTCCCTCCGGCCACGTCGGCATTACCGAACCAACCCTGGTTCATGCCTTTCTTTACGGTCAGGTCGAGCACCGTCTCCTCCTCACCGTCGTCAATACCGGTGATACGTGCCAAATCGGACTTCTTATCGTAGGTTTTCAGCTTCTCTATCATATCTACCGGCAGGTTCTTCAAACCGGTCTTTACGTCTCCACCGAAGAACTCCTTGCCGTCGACCATAATCTTCGACAAGTCCTTACCGTTGATTTTCACATTACCCTCGTCGTCAATCTCCGCACCGGGCAGCTTCTTCACCAACTCCTCGAGCATGGCTCCCTCGGGGGTACGATAGGCAGATGAAGTATATACCAGTGTATCTTCCACCACCTGCACTTGCGGCGCTTCTGCCGTAACCACAGCCTCGGCCAGCATCACCGCATCCGTTTCCAATGTCAGTGTACCCACGTTCTTGGCAGTTGTCGTAGCATAAAGGTGTAAAGGGATGTACTGGCTCTTGAATCCGATGTAGGAAACCTTCAGCACGTATTTACCCGCACTGACTTTGGGAAGAGTGAAATAACCTTGTGCCGTAGTGGCCGTACCCGATGCCTGAACACTGTCTGGCAACAAAAGCAACTGCACGGTAGCTTGTATCGCAGGCTCCTTGGTGTCCTCCACGACACGGCCCGATACCGTAATGTTTTTGGTCTGTGAAAATGCAGACAGCGTTGTTACCAACAGCAACGCCATCCCCGTGATAATTTTCTTCATGTGTCTATTCTTTGTCTATTCTAAATGAACAATGCCTTTTATTCACTGTTTCATTTGACAGACTTCCGGGCAAAAGGTTTAATGCCCCACATGACGATTTGCTTTATTTATCGACTATTCCGCTTAAATAATCTATCAACTGTCGCTTTCTTTATACCAAATTCCAAGCAAAGCACATTCAATATAAGAAATATGAGAAAAGAAGAAGAATCGACCGAAAGGAGGTCACCCTGCGCCACCCGGTAGAGCATACCGCCGAAGATAAAAAGAACGGTCAGAAAGATGGCATTGCGCGTGGACTTGTTGCGCACCTGCTCTATCTCCTTATTCTCGTTCTTCGTCAAGGCAAAGATTATCATCAGTGCCCCCATCATCATCAGGAGTTTGGAGCATTCCTTGTAAAACAGCAAGTTGGCATCTGTCACTTTTCCCCACAATAGGAATATGAAAGGAAGGAACAACGCCAGAGCTATGATGAAATAACCCAACGGACGGCAATAAACGGGAAGTAATGCTCTCATTTCTATCAATCAATTACAAATTACTAATTACAAATAGCGGGAGGCAGATGACGGAAACACCTTGCCACCCATAGAATTTCACGGGACAAAGATAACGTTTTATTGCCAAAAGAGCTATCTTTGTGCCACAATATAATGAAGAAGGCTCCCTTTCCTTCATAATCCGTAACATCAGTAATTGGTAATTCGTAATTTGTAATTAACAAGATGAGTAAACAAGAAGTAATCCTTTGCGAAGGACTGGCAAACAGCCTGACGCATGCCATAGCGAAGTGTCCCCATGACAAGCTTTTCATCCTTACCGACGAGCATACCCACCGCCTCTGCCGCCCGCATCTGGACGGTATCCCCGCCCTGGAAGAAGCGGAAGAGATTATTATCGGGGCAGAAGATGTGCACAAGAATATGGAAACGCTGGCTGCCGTATGGCAAGCCCTGAGTGAGAAAGGGGCCAGCCGCCACTCCCTGCTCATCAATCTGGGCGGTGGCATGGTGACCGACCTTGGCGGTTTTGCCGCTTCCACCTTCAAGCGGGGCATCGCCTACATCAACGTTCCCACTACGCTGCTCGCCATGGTCGACGCTTCCGTGGGAGGCAAGACGGGCATCAACTTCAACGGTCTGAAGAATGAAATCGGCGTCTTTGCTCCTGCCGCCTGCGTGCTGCTGGAAACCGAGTTCCTGCGCAGCCTCGATGCCCATAACTTCTTCTCCGGCTATGCGGAGATGCTGAAGCACGGCCTCATCAGTACCCCGGAACATCTGGCGGAACTGCTGGCCTTCGATACGGAGAAGATAGATTATGCCTTGCTGAAGTCCATGGTAGGACGTTCCGTGCAGGTAAAGGAACGCATCGTAGAAGAGGACCCACTGGAACATGGCATCCGCAAAGCCTTGAACCTGGGGCACACCGTGGGACACGCCTTCGAAAGCCTCGCCCTTGCCGAAAGGCGTCCGGTGCTGCACGGCTATGCAGTGGCATGGGGGCTGGTCTGCGAACTCTACCTTTCTTATATAAAGACCGGATTCCCGAAGGACAAGATGCGCCAGACCATCCAATTCGTCAAAGAGAATTATGGCAGCTTCACCTTCAACTGCAAACAGTACGACCAGCTGTACGAACTGATGAAGCATGACAAGAAGAATACCGCCGGAGTCATCAACTTCACCCTATTGAAAGAAGTGGGTGACATCTGTCTCAACCAGACGGCAGACAAGGAGACTATCTTCGAAATGTTCGACTTTTATAGGGAGTGCATGGGGGTATAACGCTCCCGCTCCCTCTTCGGCAGGCTCTCCACAACCAGCCGATAGGAGCGTGCCACCAGTTCTCGGATAATGCTGTCCGGTACATCCTGATTAAAATACACACTGTTCCAATACTTCTTGTTCATGTGCCACCCCGGCTTCACCCCCTCGTACCTTGCCCGCAGCTCCGTTGATTCCTCCGGGCGGCACTTGATGCAGCAGAAGTCGAACACTTCGATATTGACAAAGCAGAACCACTTGTCGCCCACATAAAAGCAAAGCACATCGCGGCTGTATCTGTCGGCCACATTAGGAAAAGGCATCTTCTCGCTCACTCCCGGCAAGGAGAGACAGTATTCTCTGAATTCTTCCACATTCATCGCTCACTCCTCCCCCGAAAAGTCCTCCGTATCATTTTCCATCCCAACTGGGTCTTCATCCGGAATTCCCGTCTTTCCCTCGGCCCGCTCCTTTCGCAGCGTTTCCGGTCGCAACATATCGTGAGGGAAATATCGGCTAAGCGGATAACGGTAGAAATCCATCCCGCTGTTCAGCCTCGCCACCAGCGACTTATCCGGACGAAAATAGACACGGGATAAGCGTACCTTGCCCGGCATCACATCGTCGGGATGCTCAAACCCGTCACTCGTCACCGCCACATGGAAGGAACCCAGCCCCTTAATGGTCACCGACTCTCCCTCCATCAGCGCTTCCTCTATAAACTTCGGCAAATCTATCAATACACTCTGCACGTCTCCCGAACTCATCCCTTTTCTGGATGCCATACGCTGCGCCAGCAGCTCTGCCGTCACACCTCCACGCCGCTGTAACACACGCTGCACAGCATAATAGAGTTGCTTCACCCCTTCTGCCGTGCGGAAAACCTTCTTTCGAACCAAATAGACTATACTCATACTCTTTTCACAATGAACATAATGTTTCTTACTGCAACCAGACTGCTGACACCCCACCCGAAGGTTACTTCCCCTAAACAGAAAGCCAGTTTCCATACGGCCGGACAGCTATTCCCCAACATGCACGAGATGCACATCTCATGCAGTTCGAGACATACATCTCAACACACGCGAGATGTGCATCTCATACAGCAAAGGTAATCATATTCCACCTGATATACAAATATCTTTCATGTATCGGGGAATAATATTCCGCACCAGCTTACTCCGGCTCTTATCATTAATTAACAATGCTGCATGCAGGGTTTTCGCAAATATGCTATTTCTATAAAAGCAAGACCTATTCCAAATGTTTAATTTAAAAGAGTACACTATGAAAATGAAGTCAATCTTTAACAAGAAAATTTTAATCGCTATTGCAACCATCAGCTCCTTAAGCCTCCAATCGTGCCTGGACGACGATGATAATTATGCCATGAGATTCCCCAATGCCCTGGTAACGGTAAAGACCGATGCAGACCAGACAGTCTTTCTGCAATTGGATGACAAGACCACTCTGCTGCCTACCAACATGACGAAATCTCCCTACGGCGAGAAGGAAGTCCGCGCTTTAGTAAACTACAAGGAAGTGGACGAGCCCAGCGATATCTACACCCAAGCTGTACATATAAACTGGATAGACAGTATCCTTACCAAACCCATCGCCCCGGATTTGGGTGAAGAGAACGATACCGTATACGGCACCGACCCGGTGGAAATAGTGAACGATTGGGTAACCATCGCAGAAGACGGTTATCTGACCCTTCGCTTTAGAACTCAGCAAGGAGACTATCAAACAAAGCACTTTGTCAATCTGCTGCTGAGCGAGAATCCGGAAAACCCGTATGAAGTAGAATTCCGCCACAATGCCAAGGGCGACATTTACGGCAGGTATGCGGACGGACTGGTTGCTTTCAAGTTGGATGCCCTGCCTGATACAGAAGGCAAGACCGTTAAATTGAAACTGAAGTGGAAATCATTTAGCGGCGAAAAATCTGCGGAATTCGATTATTGTACCCGGAAATCCGTAACGCCCGAAAGTCCGGCTATCACTTCCGTAAGAAACAGCCTAAACCTGCAATAACTTCATTCAAAGTATGCCTGCCCGCTCAAAGCCATTGCCTTGCGAAGCAGGCATACAAGTAAAAAGAGAGCAGGACACGTTGACCGAAAGCCTTGAAACTGCAAAATATAGGTTCATTCAATAAAAAAAGCACTATAAATATTTGCTATTTTAAAATAAAGCCGTACATTTGCACCCGCAATTCGGGATGTAGCTCAGCCCGGTAGAGTACGCGTCTGGGGGGCGTGTGGTCGCAAGTTCGAATCTTGTCATCCCGACTGAGTAAAGTGCTGGTAATCCAATGATTATCGGCACTTTTTCTTTTTATACATTTCCTGATTTTAGCAGTAGAAATGGGACAAAATCAAGGTTAGTGTAAACCATAGTGTAAACCGCTGCACAACCTTTAAAGCAATGAGTATCAAGGTTTCAGTGATTTGTTTTAAGAGTAAAGTGTTATCAAACGGAGAGCACCCTCTCATGTTACGTATTACAGAG
>ENA-ORMX01002337-ORMX01002337.1-human-gut-metagenome-genome-assembly--contig:-NODE-2337-length-11096-cov-4.990490_pt1 | contig 11096 bp, 12 predicted proteins | sample MGYA00242108_ERZ509007 | MGnify/ENA primary metagenome ERZ509007 (study PRJEB26280, sample SAMEA2338745) | human gut metagenome | biome: human gut; feature: human-associated habitat; material: faeces...
CCTTTTATCATTTCTACTAATTTTATTTCAAACTTTTGTAAAATATGTATGTTCACTTTCATCATTATCATCTATGTTTTTTATTAATTTATATATATTCATTTTAGAATTATATCTTTTATTTTCTACAATTACCATAAACCATAAATACATTAAAATTATTAAAATAGATATATTTTTTAAATATAAAATACCTATACTAGAAACAATTGTAAGAAAAATTATAGTAACATTTGATAATATATATGTATATTTGTAGGAACTTTTTAACCCATCTTTTATATATATAATACTTTTTACAATTCTTCCTCCATCCAATGGATAAATTGGTATCAAATTAAAAAAGCCAATTAATAAATTAGAAAAAACTATAAACTCTGTTGATATATTAAATAATGAAATTCCAAAAAATCCACATACTAAAGCAATAATAAAATTTGTAATTGGTCCTGAAATAGCAATAATTACTTTCTTCAAAGCTAACATATTTGCACATTCAAGCTTTTCATTATAATTTTTTAAGTTCATATAAAAACATGCTGATACACCTACTGGTAACAATTCTATTTTTCTTGGTTTAAATCCTAATATTATTCCAGTAATTAAATGTCCTAATTCATGTAAAATAGCAAATAACATTATCACACAATATATTTCTAATTGTCTTGTTAGTAAGAAAATTAAGACTACAATAAATATTTTCAAATCAATTTTTATTTGCAAGATAGAACAACTCCTTTTTTAAAACTGTAAAACATATTCTGGATCAACTAATCTATCATCTACTCTTATTTCAAAATGTAGATGAGGTCCTGTCGCTCTTCCTGTTTGACCTACTTCTGCAATCTCCATTCCCTGTTTTATTTCATCCCCCTCTTTTACATACAAAGTTTTACAATGAGCATATAATGTTGTAACATTACCACTAACTATTTTTATATGATTTCCATAATCACCTTGTGAAGAACAAACCATAACTTTTCCATCCATTGCAGAAACAATCTTCGTTCCTTCATTTACGCCTATATCTATTCCTGCATGATTTGCAGATATAATACTACTTGGTGTTCTTGGTCCAAACCTAGATGTAATTGTTCCTTTTAATGGAAGAGCTATTTGGTAATTATCTTTTACATATTGTGCATCAATTTCCATTTGACTTTTTTGTTCTTGAGTTGATCTTTCCTCTGATGATATCTCACTTCCCCCACCTACACCAAGAGTAGAGTTTACATCTTGACCATTTTCCTCTTGATTATTAGTTTCTCCTTCAGTTTGTGAATCATTGTTTTGTGTTTGTTCTTCATTATTATTTTCATTTACATTATTTTCAACATTTCCTTCATTTTCATTATTATCTTTTTTTACTTCATTTTCATTTATTTCGTTAAAATTAATATTTAATCCTTTAAAATAATCTATTGTTTTATCATACATCATTTTAATATTCATATCATAAGACAAAACCTCTTTAGTCTTATTTAATATATCCTGCGAGAATAAATCATTTGAATTCTTTATCATATAAAATCCAGAATAAATAATAATACAAATTACGATTTTACAAATCATTTTTTTAAATAAAGAAACATCTGGTTTACTACTTATATTTACTGTGTTTCCCGTCAATCTAACACCTTGATTTTTTCTTTTTTGATATATCTCTTCTGCCCTTCTTATTCTTTCCTCTGTACTTATTATTTTTTCCATAATAAAAACACCTCTTCCTTTGTTAATGGTGTTAATTTAATATACACTGTTAATACATAAAAGATGTGCACAAAATTCAGTGCACATCTTTTACATCTTTAATGTGCTATTTTAAATTAAACGTCATTACTTCCTTTGTAGATTTACATTTTAATGTATATTCCTATCCAAGATGTTTTATGCACATACCTTTATATTATATTAAAAATAAAGCTTACAACAGTTACAATTATTACTCCTATTGTACATACCTTCAATTTCTTATATTTTCTTTCTAACTGTCTTAGCTCTTTTTTACCTTTAATATCCTGATCCTCGATTTTTGAAATATAATTTGATATAACAATTTCTGCTTCCTTTATTATATAATCTTTACCATCTTTATCTTCACTATTATTTTTACTATTTTTAAAATTTTCTGGTTTATTCTTGGCAAGTTCTGGTTTTTTTATTTTTGTATTTGACTTTAATACTACAATAGCTTCCTCTACTATGTTAGATGGCAAATCTTTCAGAACAATCATATTCTTCATACTACTTATATCCATATATACCTCCCGATTTCTCTTCGCAATTTATATATAGATTTTTTCCTATTTTTGCTATTTTATTCTAAGAGAAGAAAATTTAATTTATATTTTAGAATATGCAAAATTATTATATTCTCTCTTAATTATTTCTACTATTCCTCCTGAAACAATATTAGCTAAATTCATTACAAAATTTAATGATGTATTTTGTAATAATTCCATATTTTGGTGGGTTGTTTTATAATTTCTTCCTATAATCGCCTTTATACTAATATTACCTACTTCTCTTCTTCCCTTATTTATAGCTACTCCAAATTTTAGACCACCTTTTCTTACTAAGATCTTACCAATATTACTTTCATTAGAAAGAGCCGCATCTATAGCTATAATACACGGATTATCACATTTTTCATTTATTTCTTTTAAACTTTTATCTATGCCAGAATATATTAATGGATTTTCTAAATCACCATAAACTGTACATTTTATATTATTATTTCCAATTGCTTCTTTAATTCTATTTCCTACTAATGGACCAAAGCAATCCCCCGTCATTCTATCTGTACCAATACATAAAAAAACTAAGTCTGAATAATTATTATTTATTTTACTAAATTGATTATAGAAATCACACATAAATTTATTGTATTTAATATTCTTGTTACTTATATTAGTCATATATTCCTCCTATTTATGTATTATCTAATGCAATTTTATGCTTATTTAAAATTTTTATGCCAAGTTAATCTTTTCTAGGTGAAATAATAATATTTATATCTGTACTATATTTATATTTCTTTATCATATCTTCTGAAAATGACGCAACTTCATTAGTAACAATTATAGTGTGATATTTTTTATCTATTAATTCTTTAATTTTATTGTCTGTATTTTCTAAATCTTGTAATTTAAAAACATCAAATCCTAAATTTTCTGGTATTTTAAAACTCTCTTCATCTTTTCCATACTTTATCCAAGATATCTTCATATATTCATCACCAGTATTTAGTTTTTGATGTTTTTTGTTTTTTATTCAATTTGTTTATGATTTAATTTTATTGTTACATTTATTTTGCAATCTTATTACTTATTTAATGCATATATGGTTGCAGATTTGAATTTTATGTTAATTCATGTTATAATATGGTTAGCATCAATTTTAATTGAATCATTTACACTACTGTGTTAGATTCATACTATTGATTGCTATGTCGTACATTCACATTTTATTATGGAGGTTATTCACATGAAGAACGAAATTTTAATCCCAAAGAACTGCTCTTTTACAGAGCACCTCACAAACTCACTCGAAAAATATTCGGACGGTAACAAGACAGAGACTGCACTTCGTAGTTTGCCTCAGAACACAACAACTGAAGCTCTTATCCATGAACAGGTTGGTTTGAACGCTTTCCAGCTCGGCTATATTCTTGGTCAGCTGCTGGCTTGGTTTGATACTCTTCCTGATGAGCTCGCCAAAACGCAGAAAATTGCTGATCTTCCTGTAAATATTTTGGTGAAGCTCAAGATGGATGAACTTGTTCTCAAAAACTTGGATGACTATCACCAGAAAGTAACAAGTTATAAAGAATACTGGGAAAGATATCGCAGGCTTTCTGAACTCATTTGTGGCTACGGCTACAATATGTATTTCATCGAAGACAGATATCACAGTTACTTTCCTAATGGCTCCCACCATGTAGTGGATGGATTTGCTAACGGCTATTCAACTGGTTTCCACACAATCTGCGAAGAATCTGGTGTTACAGTTGAAAGAACTCATCCTATCCATCAGGACATTTGGAAGAATTGGCCGTTTTTTGTAGATCCGGGCTGCCACGAATATCGTCTTGATGGCAAATTCCTCTTCATGTATCATGGAGGATGGAACTGCACCCCTGACCGTGATATTCCGTATGGCAATAACGTGAAAATGGTGAATGAGGGAGTTTACCAGGCTCTGAAAAATCGTGCATGCGATTTTGAGCCCTTTAACATTAATTTGTTTTAATCTCCCTTACTCAGAGTTTTGATTTTCGTCCGTCTGCGCACCAGCAATCAACTCCCCCTAGTTTACTAGGGGGGAGCATTATTTTTATTTTACCAAAAAATGATTAGTTACATTTAAAATAATCCATTAATATAAAATCCACTTATATTTTTTCAAAACTTGTTTTATCCATTTGCAACTTCTATTCTCACATCTCTACCCTTTATTTGTTTATCCTTCATAGATGTTAAAATTTCATTTACATATTCTCCTGGTACCTCTATAAAAGAAAATTTATCTAATATGTTTATTTTTCCCAAGTCGCTTCCAGATACTGCTGTATTTGCAGAAATACTTCCAACAATATCTTTTACCATTATCTTGTCTTTTTTTCCAACATTTAAAAATAGCTTAATTTCTTCTCCTGGTTTAAAATCAAAATTTTGCTTTTCATTATTTTCTTTTTTATTTGTAATTAAAGAAAGTAATGCTTTTGCTACTATTTTTATATCATTTTTTTGTAATAATTTTTCTAATATTTCATCATTTATTTCTGATTCTTCATTTTTATTTTTATCTATTATTTCTTGAATATCATCAATCATCTTTTGATTTTTTACTTTGTTTATTTGTTCTATTGTTGGAATTTTACCTGATAATATTTTAGTATTCGCATATTTTTGAATACTATAAATTTTACTTTTTTCTTTTCCTACTACAAAAGTATAAGCTTTTCCTATATTTCCATTTCTTCCTGTTCTTCCTATACGATGAACATAATACTCTTCTTCTTGTGGAATATCATAATTTATTACAAGCTCTAATTCATCTACATCTATACCTCTTGCAACAACATCTGTTGCAACTAATATTTGGAATTCTCCTGTTTTAAATCTTTTCATTATTCTATCTCTTTGAGCCTGTTTGATATCTCCATGTAAGCTTTCTGCTTTATATCCATTTGATTTTAATTTTTCTATTAAATCATCCACTTTTCTTTTTGTATTACAAAATACAACCGCTTTTGTAGGATTATTTAAATCAATCAATCTCATAACTGTATCATCTTTCATAGCTTGCTTTACTTCTAGAGAAATCTGCTCTATACGATCCACAGTTAATTCTTTAACTTTTATCTTTATATTCTTAGGTTCTTTTAAATATTTTTTAGTAATTCCTAAAATTCTTTTATTCATTGTTGCAGAAAATAGTACAGTTTGTCTTTCGCTCGGAACTTCTTTTAATATTGTTTCAATATCTTCTTCAAATCCCATATTTAACATTTCATCTGCTTCATCAAGTACACACATTTTTACATTATCTAATTTTAATGTCTTTCTTCTCATATGATCCATTACTCTACCTGGTGTTCCAACAACAATTTTCACTCCTTGTTTTAACCCTTTAATTTGTCTTTCTATAGACTCACCACCATATACTGCTAAAACTTTAACCCCTTCTTTATATTTTGTAAATTTTCTAAGTTCTCCTGTTACTTGAGTAGCAAGTTCTCTAGTTGGACAAAGAATAATTGCTTGAACTTTATTTAAGTTTACATCAATACTTTCGATTAAAGGTAACCCAAAAGAAGCTGTTTTCCCTGTTCCTGTTTGTGATTGACCAATTACATCTTTTCCTTGCATAATAAAAGGTATTGTTTTTACTTGAATTGGTGTTGGCTCCTTATATCCATATTCATCTAATGCTCTTAATACATTTTCTGATAACCCTAAATCTTCAAATTTTACATTTTTTTCTTCCATTTTCTCTCCTTCTGCCCCATATTAAGGACCAAAGTGACCAATTATAGACATAAAAATCCACTTAAGCACTTAAGAATTTTGGTCACTTCAAAATATAATTTATTTTTCTATTTTTTATACCGATCCAGATTTTTAAGTCCTTTACTTGGTTCTTACGTATTTGACGGATCGTTTTTTGAGCACAAAAATAACCTAAAAACAAATATATCAATCTGTTTTTAGGCTACTTGAAAACGACAATTTTTCAATCGACATACACAATTATATTTATAAACAAATTTAATATACTATTTTTATTTCGTTATTTTCTACTTTTGTTAGTATAGCATATTTACTAAATTATGTCAATTAATTCTTGTTTATGAAAATAGTAACTATTACTCATTTAGTTACTATTCTGACTTTATTTTACCAAAGCTTAGTGTAAAATCAATATATTTTCAATTAAAGTATTCATGTTTTTACTTTTAAATAAAAATGCTGATATTAATATATTTGTATCTAACATGACTCTCATATTGTTATTTTTTCCTTTCTTTTCTAAAATCCTTTACTAATTCTACCACATCCTCCTCTGTTTCTAAATTTAATCGTTCTGCCTCTCCTTCAAATGCATCTTGTATTTTTTCAAGAGCTAACATTGCTGAATTTTTTATGATAATATCGTTTCCTTTTTGTAAAAAGATTATTTTACTTCCATCTTTTAAATTAAGCATTTCTCTTATCGCTTTAGGTATTGTTACTTGACCTTTTGTTGTTACTTTAGCTAATTCCATAAAATCACCCGCTTTGTATTTCCTTACTTATATTACTTTCCTTACACTATATTATATGTTATTTTTTCTAATTTATCAACTATTTTAACAAAAAAGGAACATATCTTTTTTATCTACTAGATTTGTTCCTTTTTTAGTATTTACTTTATTCCCACTCAATAGTTGCAGGAGGTTTTCCTGTTATATCATAAACAACACGGTTAACATGTTTTACTTCATTTACAATTCTTGATGATACTTTTTCTAATACCTCATATGGAATTTTAGTCCATTGGGCTGTCATAAAATCTGATGTAGTTACTGCTCTTAAAGCTATAGTGTAATCATATGTCCTTTCATCTCCCATTACACCTACGCTTCTAATATTTGTTAATACTGCAAAATATTGATTAATACTTCTATCTAAACCAGCATTTGCAATTTCTTCTCTAAATATGTAATCTGCATCTTTTAAAATTTCTAATTTATCATCTGTAATATCACCTATTACACGAATTGCTAAGCCCGGTCCTGGGAATGGTTGACGATATACTAGAAACTCTGGAAGACCTAATTCCAATCCTACTTTTCTTACTTCGTCTTTAAATAAATCTCTTAATGGTTCTACTATCTCTTTAAAATCAACATAGTCTGGGAGTCCACCTACATTGTGGTGACTTTTTATTTTAGCACCTACTCCTACTCCACTTTCAATTACATCTGGGTAGATAGTTCCTTGTACTAAATAATCTACTGTTCCTATTTTCTTAGCTTCTTCTTCAAATACACGAATAAATTCTTCACCAATTATTTTTCTTTTTTGTTCTGGATCAGATACTTCTGCTAATTTGTTTAAAAATCTATCCTTTGCATCAACGCGAACAAAGTTCACATCAAAATTCTTAGTAAAAACCTCTTCTACTTCATCTGCTTCATTTTTTCTTAATAATCCATGGTCTACAAATATACAAGTTAAATTTTTTCCTATTGCCTTATTAATTAATGCTGCTGCAACAGAAGAATCTACTCCTCCAGATAATGCACATAAAGCTTTTTTATCTCCTATTTTTTCTTTTATAGCTCTTACAGTTTCTTCTGCAAATGAACTCATTTTCCAGTTTCCTGTACATCCACAAATATTATATACAAAATTTCTTAAAATTTCTGTTCCTTTATTTGTATGATTTACTTCTGGGTGAAATTGAATTCCATAAAAATTCTTTTCTATGTTTTGCATTGCTGCATTTGGACAATGATTTGTTGAGCCTATATTTTCAAATCCATCTGGTAATTTATTTACAAAGTCTGTATGACTCATTAAACAATCATTACTATCTTCAAAACCTGCAAATAATTTAGATGAATTATCTATTTTTACACTAGTTACTCCATACTCTCTTTTATCTGCTCTTTGAACATCTCCACCTAACATATGCGTCATAAGTTGCATACCATAGCAAATTCCAAGAACTGGAATACCAAGTTCAAATATCTCTTTTGCACACTTTGGTGCATTTTCAGCATAAACACTAGCAGGTCCTCCTGTGAATATAATTCCCTTTGGATTTTTTTCTTTTATTTTTTCTATACTTGTACTAAATGGTACAATTTCAGAATATACATTACATTCACGAACACGTCTTGCTATTAATTGATTATATTGACCATAAAAGTCTATAATTAATATTAATTCTTTTTCTTGCATCTATAAAATTCCTTTCATTTATATTTAAGCCATATATATAACATACCCATGATACCTATAATTATTATTGAACATTTATCAAGTTTTTCCATACCTCTAATATTATAATCTGATATATATTTATTATCCTCTAACTTTATAATTTTAATCTGGCTACCTACATTAGCATTATTTATTTTCTTTCCGTCTTTTTCAATTATTTTAATTTCTTCTCCATTTTCAGTTTTTATATACAGCATTTTTTCAAAAAAACTTATTCTTTCTATGTTTGCAATAGTTCCCCTTATTATATTAGATTGTCCATCAAATTCTCTTCGTTTTTTTTTAGCATAGTAATACATTAGAACTATCATTATAAACATTAATATCACTTCACTCATTTATTTTCCTTTCTAATCTTGATTTTGAACCTCTTTTAACATTACATCATGTGCACTACCTTCTTTAATACTAATATTAGATACCAAAGTAAGTCTTGCTTTTTCATGAAATTCTGGAATGCTAATAGCTCCACAATTACACATTGTTGATTTTATTTTGCTTACAGTTACAGCTAAGTTATCTTTTAGTGGACCTGCATAAGGTATATATGAATCTACACCTTCTTCAAAACTTAATTTATTTTTTCCAGCTTCTCCTAAGTCATATCTTTGCCAATTTCTTGCACGGTTTGAACCTTCTCCCCAATATTCTTTTACGAAGTTTCCTCCCATTTTTACTTTTCTTGTTGGGCTTTCATCAAAACGAGCAAAATATCTTCCCATCATAACAAAATCTGCTCCCATTGCTAAAGAAAGTGTAATATGGTAATCATGTACAATTCCGCCATCTGAACAAATAGGAATATATACACCAGTTTTCTCAAAATATTCATCTCTTGCTTCTACAACATCTATTAATGCGCTTGCTTGTCCACGTCCAATTCCCTTTGTCTCACGAGTTATACAAATTGAACCTCCACCAACACCAACTTTAATAAAGTCTGCTCCTGCTTCTGCTAAATAGTAAAATCCCTCTTTATCTACAACATTTCCAGCACCTATTTTTACATCATCACCATAGTGCTCTCTTACCCATTCTATAGTATTTTTTTGCCATACTGAATATCCGTCTGATGAATCCATACAAATTAAATCTACACCTGCTTCTACTAATGCTGGAATTCTTTCGGCATAATCTCTTGTATTAATACCTGCACCTACTATATATCTTTTATTTTCATCTAATAACGAATCTGGATTATTTTTTCTATCTTCATAATCTTTTCTAAATACTAAATGTTCTAGATTATCATTTTCGTCTAATATTGGAAGACAACTTATTTTATTTTCCCATATAATATCATTTGCTTCTGCTAAACTAATTCCTTTTTTAGCACAAACGATTTTATCTCTTGGAGTCATAAACTTATCTATAGGCTCATCTAAATTTACTCTAGAAATTCTATAATCTTTATCTGTTACTAATCCTAAAAATTTGCCATTACTTGTTCCGTCTTCTGTAATAGTTACTGTAGAATGCCCTGTTTTTTCTATTAATGCAATTACATCTTTTAATGGTGTTCCACTTTTTACATTTGAGTCACTATCTATAAATCCAGCTTTATGTTTTTTTACTCTTCTTACCATCTCTGCTTGTGACTCAATAGATTGTGATCCATAAATAAAAGAACATCCACCTTCGCGCGCCAAAGCAATAGCCATCTTTTCTCCTGAAACGGCTTGCATTATAGCAGATACGAACGGAATGTTCTCATAATATTTAGGTTCTTCACCTTTTTTAAATTTTACAAGTGGTGTTTTTAAACTAACATTACTTGGTATACATCTTTCGTCTGTTAAATTTGGTAGTAACAAAAATTCATTAAATGTTCTTGATACATCTTCTAGTATTTTTGCCATATTTAAATTTCCCCCTTCAATTCTTTATTTATATAAAAATGAACAAAAGGGATATTCCTTTTTGTTCATTTTTTACTAGTATTCTTCTATTATACAATATTTTACATAAAAAGACAATAGTTGTATTTAAATTTATCAAATAAACGTGATTATACTCCTATATATTTTAATCAGAAACAAAAATGTATAATGCATTCATTTTTGTTTTAATTACTTTAACCTTATCTTTTGGCATTATTACATAGTGCTCTTTTGTACTATGTATATTTGCATTTATTATACTTTTGTGTATATCATCAAAATAAACATTATATTTATAGCCACTATATTTCCCATTAGAATAACTTGTTTTTTTTGAAACCCTTCCATACCTAATTCCATAAGGTTCACCTACAAAATATATAATATATGAGCAAAAAAAACTTACTAAATATAAGATTGTTGCTAATAAAATATATATGTATGAATAAGATAGTTTGATAGCTTCTAAAACGAACATTATATATATTGGCAAAAACATTAAGAAAAATATAATACGAATAATTAAACTTCTTCTTCCACATTTTTTATATTGTGCTAAATCTTCATCTGTTAATTTAAAATAATCTATTTCTAATTTCTTTTTCATAACTTTCTCCATATTTTTTTACCTTTGCTTGGCATCCACTTACTAATTATCGAAAAAATTGTAACATAAATGACAGATAATTTTCACAACAAATCATCTGCCATTTATATTATA
>ENA-ORMX01002338-ORMX01002338.1-human-gut-metagenome-genome-assembly--contig:-NODE-2338-length-11096-cov-2.153338_pt1 | contig 11096 bp, 6 predicted proteins | sample MGYA00242108_ERZ509007 | MGnify/ENA primary metagenome ERZ509007 (study PRJEB26280, sample SAMEA2338745) | human gut metagenome | biome: human gut; feature: human-associated habitat; material: faeces...
GAGTACAATAGAAAAAACGAGATACTTATATTTTTACAAAAGGAGGATTTATTATGCATTGCGAAATCTGTGGAGGTTAAATAGAAATACAAGCTAACGGCAAAGGCATCTGTCCATATTGCGAAGGACGCTTAAGTATCTTTGGTAAGAAATGCAAATCATGCGGAAAGAGCTATTAATTTACACTAATATTTTTACAGAAAAGAGGGATTTCAATGTCTGATTTTTTTAAAGATGGTTCTCGGTGGGGAAGTATTGACAGTAGCGGTTCTATTTACGCTTCTGACGGTACTTATCTCGGTAGTTTAGACAAGTTTGGAAAGTTCCATGACAGCAGTGGCACTTATATGGGCAGTATAGATAGTCAGGGGAAAATACGAAATTATAAAGGTGATTATTTAGGAAGTGTATGGTCAAACGGTGAAGTTCACAACGATCGTGGAGATTATATTGGAATGTTTCCATATTACAATGGAAAGATAGGCCAATTTCAAATCGGAAATAATAATGATTCGGCCTCATCTAATAATAATTCAGACTATAACAATGACAACCAGACAACGGGAAGTTCCACAACTCATACTTCCACTGGAGGCGGCAGTATAACTCCTGCCAGTCTTTCTTCTGAAGGGGATATTCTAGATGTCATAAAATTTGTAGTTATTATTATTATCGGTGCCCTTATTTTTTCTATATTATCCGATTGTTTTTATACAGTAAAAGAGTTATTTATTTCTCCATACTCATCCATTCTTTTGCTGTTATCCTTAGTCGCACCGGCTATTGCTGGCACCATATCCAAAAAGGAAAATGCTGCTAAGGAGTTCCCTCTTTTATATCTGATAAATTATGCACTTTGCCTGCTGTGGTCTATTATTTTTACATTGATTTTGCAAATGACTGCTGTTTATTCTGTTTTTATTTTCGCATTAGATAGCGTAATCTTTGCATTAGCTATGACTATTATTTCTATCCTGTTCTATACAATACTGGATAAAATAATCTTTAGCAATAAAAACATGGATGATTTTAATTGGTTAATAGCACTCCTTAGTTTATCTATTATTACTTGCGTTCTAGTAATTATATTATTTGTTCAGAATCTGTTTCAACTTGACCATCGTTTACAATGGGACAAACGCCCTCGTTCCTATGCACCTTATGAGTCCACTACAGAATATACTGACGAAGATACTGAAAGTTATGATAATACCGATGATTCGGATGATTTTTCTGATGATTCAGAAAGCTACAGCGATGATTCCTCCGATGATTCCTGGAATGATTCTTCTGACTCTTCTAATGAAAATAATAACGAAGAGTCCTCATGGGATTCTATAAGTTTTGAAGATAAAATAAATCAAATCAAAACCGATTATTATGATATTGAAAATAACTTAGATTCAATGGAAAGTGACTCTAGTGATGGGGCAACGTTCTATTACAGAAATAATACTCTGACAAAAATGGTTGATACCGTATATCAGGATAATTATACTGTTGAAGTATCCTACAAAAACAGTAAACCATTTTTCATTTTCATGAAATCTAATGATGATAATTCTGAATACAGATATTATTATTTTAACGGGAAATTAATCCGCTATATCGATGAAAATGGCGAAGTTAGTGATTATGAAGATGGAACAGATATCATTGGTTCCGATTTATATGAATGGGCTGATGCTATGTAAAATTCTGGTTTACCGCAGGTCAAGGTATGCACTATCTACCACTTACGATTGCTCAACAACTATAAATTTTTTAGCGGTTCTACTCAATAGCTCTTCAAGCAATCCGACTATAGATTCTTTAGCTTTGCCGGGCTGCCAACAAACAGAACTCCAGAAGATAAATAAAGCATATTTGTGGCCTCGGAGCAAGTGTTGGATGTGAGCACGAACATTCAACACGCCGCGACTAAAGTCACAAATATGCTTTATTTACCTTCTGGAGTTCGTCTGTTTATCTGTCGCTCCCCCTTGCCTGCGGCAAATCACCCCCTCTTATGTGCTTTTCCATAAAAGAGTTCGGCTAATTTCCCTGTTGTCATTTCTTCTCGTTCTTTTCCGGTCAGATCCATGACTATTTTTCCAGAATCCAGCATAATCGTCCTGCTACCGTATTCTAATGCATATTCCATATCATGCGTAATCATAAGGGTTGTGATCTTATTTTCCTCAACAATCTTTTTCGTTAATGCCATGACTTTTTCGGCTGCGCCGGGGTCAAGGGCTGCGGTATGTTCATCGAGTAATAGGAGTTCTGGTTCTGCAATGGTTGCCATTAAAAGAGAGGCTGCCTGTCGCTGTCCGCCGGAAAGAAGACCGATTTTTGTTTTCATTCTGTCTTCGAGTCCCATTCCAAGTGTGGAAAGGACTTCTCTAAAGTAGGCACTGTCCTTTTTATTTAAGGCAAAGAAAGACGGGGAAGCCTTTCTTGTGTAAGCAAGGGCAAGGTTTTCCTCAATGGTGAGGTTCGGAGCGGTTCCACGAAGTGGATTCTGGTAAAGGCATCCGATGTTTAAGGCTCGTTTGTAGTCTTTTAATTTCGTAATGTCTTTGTCTCCTAAGTACACTTTTCCTTCATCTGGAAAAAGGCTTCCGAGGATGACGTTAAACATGGTAGATTTACCGGAACCGTTTGAACCGAGTACAGTAACAAACTGACCGGGTTCTACGGTGAGATTTAAATGGTCGAGGGCAACTTTTTCATTGACAGTGTTTGCCTCAAACTTTTTTGTGATATCTGTAAGTTTTAACTGACTGCTCATTAACGTCTGCCCCCTTTCTTTTTATATGTTTTTTGTAACCACGGAATAACTAATGCGATTACAACGATAACTGCAGACAATAATTTAACTGCATAGCTTGGCATATCAATCTTGTATGCAATCTGAATGATGATTCGGTATAATAAGGAACCGAGAACAACACCAACTGCCTGTATTGTAACGGAATGATTACTAAAGAAAGTAAGACCGATGATTACCGAGGCGAGTCCCATAACAAGCATACCATTTCCACAGTTCAAATCTGCGTATTTCTGATACTGGCAAAGAAGCGCGCCGGAAAATGCAACGAGTGCGTTAGAAATCATAACCCCACCGATTCTGGATACATCTGCATTAATCGAAGATGAACGAACCATTTCCTCATTATCACCAGTTGCAATAATCGCCATACCATTTCTTGTACGGAAAAATGTAACAAGAACTGCACAGGTTACAATAACGATTATCATGGTAAGTAAAAATGCGGTCATGCCTGATGACATATCCTTGCCAAAGGCTCTCTGGAATATCTTGTATACAGTATCTGCCGGTTTATTTACGGTTACACCCAAGCTGTTTTTTGCTTCATACTGTAAATAACGGTTGGACTGACCACCCAGAATAGCATAGTTTACTGTGTAAAGTCCCGTCATTGTAAGGATACCAGATAAAATCGGTTCAATCTTTAATTTAGTCTGCAAAAGTCCCGTACAAAGTCCTGCTGCCGCTCCTGCAAGCGTGCCAGCAACAAGCCCTAAAATCGGATGCCCTGCAATCGTCACTACGACACAGGCGGTCATTCCAAATACAAAACTTCCCTCTACCGTAAGGTCAGGGGTTTTTAAAATACTAAATGTCAGAAAAACGCCCAGGGCCATAGGGGCGTAGATAAACCCCTGGCCGAGAGCGGAAACTAACATGCCTGCTATTTCATTCATGTTTATGTCCTCAATTCTAATCTTGATTCATTATTTATTAAAATGACTTGTTCCATCTTCCTCTACAAGCACATCAAATCCTTCAAATGCCTTCTTATCAAAGTTACCACCAAACTGTTTTACAGCCTGCATATTTACATATTTTGCATAATCAGAAATTGTCTCGTAAGGAATATCAGAAACTTTTTCGCCGTTTGCAATCTTTTCTACCATGTCTGCAACCTGTTTTCCAAGCTGTACATAGTTTACACCAACTGTAGCAAATCCACCGTCTGCAACCATAGAGTCAGCACCACAGTAGATAGGAACTTTCTTTGCATAAGCGGCATCTGTGTAAGTAGCCATTGCTGAAGCGATTGTGTTGTCGTTACCAGTATAAAGTGCATCTACTCCTTTAGAAATCAGGGATTCTACTGCTGTCTGAAGCTCAGAAACATTAGAGATAGAAGACTCTTCATAAGCGATATTATTATCGTCACAGTATTTCTTAGCTGCTGTGATTGTAGATACGGAGTTTGTTTCACTGGATGTATACAGGAAACCAATCTTCTTGTAATCTGGCTGGAAGTTAGCGATCAGCTTAACGATTTCATCTGCTGGAATGTTGTTAGAAACACCCGTGATATTCGCACAATCTTCTCCTGTAAGACCTGCTGCTTCCGGGTCTGAAACTGCGGCGAATACGATTGGTGTATCTTCTCCATCATAAACGCTCTTTGCTGTCTGTGCTGTGGAAGTTGCGATTGGAACAACAATGTCTACTCCTTCAGATTTATAATTCTCAATGATAGAGCTTAATGCTGCTGTATCACCGTTTGCGTTATCTGTTACAACTTTGATGTTGTCGTCTTTTCCAAGTTCAGAAGTGATAGTATCACGAATCTGGTCAAGGGATGTGTGGGACATTGGCTGAACGACTGCTACAGTAACCTGTTTTTCTGACTTACTACTTCCTGTGCTGCTTTCGGAACTGCTGTTAGAACCACATCCTGTTAAACAAAGAGTTCCTGCCATTGCTGCTATAATTGCTGTACTTACAAATTTTTTAAATTTTCTCATTTTCTTTTCCTTTCTATATCTGTTGTCCGAAGTTTTTAATCAGCTTATATTGTAAAATATGAATCGTTGAAATCCCAAGGTTTCTACTCCACTATGTTGTGGCAACATTTCAGTATATTCATATTTTACAATATAAGCTAATAAAAAACTTCTCCCTAAGATTATATAAATTTAAAAATTTAATTGTTTCAGATTAAAACTTGTGTAAGCTGGTCTGCTGTGATATTTAATTTCACATAAGAAAAAGATTTAAGTGAAAAACTATGTAAAAATTTGTGTTAAATATCAGAGTGCCAGCAATTCTAAGTTCTAATTTTCACTTGCCATTTTTATATGCTTTTTAATTACCTCACAAGATTTGTTAAGCATCTCCTGTTCTTCCTCTGTTAATGGAAGTTCGATTATTTTCTCAATTCCATTTTTACCGATGAGACATGGGACTCCGCAATGTACATCATGCTGACCGTATTCTCCTTGAAGTAATACAGAGGCCGGCATGATTTTTTTCTCATCACGGAGGATGCAGGCTGCCATTTCAGTTAATGCTCTGCCGATGCCAAATTCGGTTGATTTTTTACCTTCGATGATAGTCATTCCAATCTGTCTGGTTGCTTCTAAGACTTTTTCCTTAGAAATATCATAAGCATCGAATGGAAGTCCCCCGATTGTTACTGATGAGAATGGAATCATAGAGGAATCTCCGTGTTCTCCCAATGAATATGCCTGAATAGAACGTCTTCCCACACCGGATTCTTCGCTTAATGTCCGAATTAATCTTGCGGTGTCTAATAAAGTTCCTGTTCCAAAGACTCTGTTTCTTTCTAAACCAAGTCCTTTTCTTACATAGTCGGCTACAATGTCAGCTGGATTGGTAATGGTTACGACAATTCCTGGAATCTTGTATGGTTTTAACTGTTCGAGAAGTTCTTTTAACATTTCTACGGAACGGCCTAACATATCAAGTCTTGTCTGTCCCGGCTTTCTTGCCTCACCGATTGCGACAACAACAAGAGCTGCATCTTCACAATCTTTATAGTCACCATCTCTTACTACCGTTTCTCTCTCACAGAAGCTTACGCTATCTGCAATGTCTAATGCCTGTGCGTGTGCCTTATCTTTATACACATCCACAAGGACAATCTCACCGGCTATACCCGAATGTGCCAGTGCATATCCACAGTGGGAACCGACATGTCCTGCACCGATAATCACAACTTTTCTCATTTTCATCCTCCTTATCCACAATTATCAAAGTTTTTCCACAATACAGCTTTGTTGATGTCAGAGAACTATAAAAAAACGTCCCTGACAAATATTCTCTATCTGTCAAGGACGGGTAAAATTCTAAAACTTCTCCCGCGGTACCACCTTGCTTCATGAAAATCTTCATGCACTCACAGGATACACATCATATCCCTGACAACTAACGTATGTCCTCACGTCAATGCTAGTAAGCTTTAAACTTCCATATCACCGTATTCTATCAGTTTCTGTACTTCTTCAAATACTTCTGTGCAAGATAATTGATATCTGCCTGAATCTGCTGTTCACACTGCCCTCCGTGGCCCACTTGACAATCTGCGTTCTGTCCGGTTCTCAGCATCCCGGTCTCTCTGTAAGTGCATCAATCGCCCTAACTTCCACATCATCGGTTTAAGCGTCCGCTGTATTTACTTTAATGCGTTGATTATATACCCACTTGATAGGAAAAGTCAACTATCTATTTTCCAATTCTTTTTTTCGCGCGTATATTTCTTCTTTGATTGTATCAAGTGTCTCGATTTCGTCCACTTCTTTTAACAGCTGCATATAAATCTTTTTCTTCTCTGCTACTGGAGTATTTCCCATAACTTTGCGCACAAAATACTTCTCTTTTGTCATAGTTGGCTTAAATGTACGCGCATAATTCTTTGTTGTCTTTTTAAATCCGGCAACTTCAAGGAATCCTTTTTCAAGTAAAGCATTCACCATGAGATGAATAGAACTGTTCTTCCATTCCTTGTCCCCAGATGCTTTGATAATCTCTGAAGCAGTAAGTGCTTCTTCCTGCTCCCACATTACCTCCATAATCGCCAACTCGCTCTTTGTTAAATGTTGTTCTGCCATGATAATCTCTCCTTAAACTTTATATATGTTTATTTATGTTCACTACACCCTTTTAATAAGAATGCATTATATCTTGCCTGCTTCATGACTTCTGACAAAGCGGCCTTCCACTACCATATCTGTCCAGGCATTTCTTTGATTGCATTCTGTCCTTCCTTTACAAAATGATTTTTTCTTAGAGTGTGTTAAAAAATCCTCTAATTCTTTCGTCTTTTTCTGACAATATTAAATATAATAATTGCCACAAATGCTATGATACCACATCCGGTAATCATAAATGCAAGCTTAATTCCCGGAAGCTGATAATGTAGCTTAATATCATGTGTTCCTTTTTTAAGATTAATACCGATATACTGATAATTTACCCTCTGAATATCTGTCTTTTTGCCGTCAACATATGCTGTCCAGCCTTTCTGATATGGGAGAGTGACCACCAGCATCTTGTCTTTGTCAACAGTGATATTACCAGTTACCGTATTCTTCTCTGCTTTTGCATTCTTCAGGGAATTCTCTTTAAGTGCATTCACTCTGTCTGCATAATTAGACATCGTCTGAGAATAAATCGCAAGATCCTTATACTTCAAAGTGCCTGTACCGACAAACTTCAAGGTACATGTCTTTACAGCACCCTCTCTGTATCCCAGATTAAAAAGATATTCCTTTTGCCCGGTAGTATATGCATCAATACGGAACTTATGACCATATTTTACGCCCGGAGCCTTAATTCTTGCTGTTATAAAATGTTCTTTCGCATCTTTTTCTGCATAAATATCTCCAACCAGAGACAGATAAGTTTCTGCATTGGCCGGCGCCTCAAAGGAGAACTTCATCGTTGCACCCGGCTTCTCTATCTCTATCGTATCTTTTGTCATAGACACACCGTTAAGCTTTATATTTTTAATCTTTAACTTTTGTGCAGTAAGCGGAAGCTTCGTAGCCACAGTAAGATTACTGTTCTTATCCATATCCTTATCTTCCACAATAGCTGCAAGCATTGTAGTCTCCTGCTTTTCGGCTGCAGAATACTGATCAATTCTATCTGCATTTACTATTTTATCGTAAGTATACCCAAGTGGCAAGGAATATTGATTCTCATAAATAGAATAATATTTATTCTTTGTCTCCTGCACCTTTTTATAGCCATATGGAATCGTTGCCGTATTCTTCTTTGCAACACCCATATACTTCACGCTCGCAAGCGTATTCAGGTAAGTCCGGAAGTTGTAATCATAGATACTTACAATATTCCAGCGACAATTACCCATCGCATTATTATAATTTACAATACCGCCATTTAACGTACTGCTAAATGTAGAAACATCATTATATCCATATAACAAACTGGAAGAACGAAGGTTACCCGTTGTAACAAGATTAGTGCTTCGGTAAAATTCATCCGTATCCGCTCCCGGTACTTCATCAAGATGCTTTAACGCTGTCCCGGAAATCTTCTTTTTAGAATCTCCCGCAGAAACGTAGGTATCCAGATGCGTATAACTATCATCCCCAGAAGTAATAAACCACTTTGCATTAAGGAAAATAACCAGGGCAGTCATTCCAAGAACAATTCCTCTAAACTGTTTCTTAGAAAATGTAATCTTATCACTATTTAATAAGAACAGCATAATCAGCGTCGCTGCCAAAAGTCCAAACGCACCATAAATACTTGGAACAAACAACTTGTCAGAGAAAGCATTTACCAGCCCGTAAAGTCCAGTGATTGCTGTCATGATTCCTAGTTCTTTTCCTCTCAGATCTCGCATCTTATCAAGACTTTCTGCCAGAATAAAGGAAACGATCACCACATAAATATAACCCCAGCGGTTATTTACATTACTAAATCCGCTGAAAATATATCCGAAAACAGGGAACAGGGAAAATGCTGTGAAAATCACAAACAGCCAGCGAAGTTCCTTTCGGTTCTTTCTTGTAAAAAGTAATACGATCGCCAGCATTGCAAGCGGAGCAAATCCAAGCTTAAGCCATAAACCAGACGCAAAGTTATCCGATATATAGGACGTGAAAAAGTCCACCAGCCATTCTGTACGGTAAAATAATGGTGTTGTACTTAAAAATGCAGTAATCTTTCCACCACCACTTCGGCTTGAACCCATGTAACTTCCAAAAGATGTAAATAATGAGATTACTCCCAGGGATGCCCCCAGAATATAACTTCCCACTATAATAAATCCTCGCTCAAAAAATGTCTTCCAATTCCGATATTCCTCTGTACAAACGATTCGAAGCACAAAATAGATTCCCAGTGCGATTGTGTTCATATACAGGAAATAATAAGAACACAGCAGAGAAACCGCTACTAAAACTGTGAGCATATACCATTTTCTATTACGAATCAGTCTCTCCATCGCAACAACAAGAATCGGGAGAAGAATCATTGGCGTAAGGAATTGCCCATGCTTCGTTCCCGCATAAATCGCATAGCCGGAAAAGGCATACACGATACTTGCCGTATAAGCTGCAAAATGTGACTTTTTAAAATAAAGTACAAGACCGGACATACTAAGTCCTGCAAGAAAATACCTTACAATAATCAGAAAACTATATGCCTTCTCTATCTTCGCCGGTGAGAATAACAGGTATAACCAATAAACCGGGTCATAACTGATCGCCACTGTCGCACCAAGTCCTGTTGTAAAATCAAAGTTTCCACTGAAAATATCTTTAAATATCTCAGGAATATACTGAATAAAACGATATACCTTCGGAACATACTGCCCAAGACCATCTGCCTCCCAGATTAATGTTTTATTCTGTAAAATGTATGGCAGGAAAATAAGCACTGCCATCACCACAAAAAGCACAGTATATCCAATAAAATATCTAAGTAAGGAACGCCAGTTTTCCTCTCCCTCTCTGGAAGCCGGTGTTGTTATAATGCCCCACACTCTTTCTAAAATATTCACTACCGCTTCTTCTAATGCCGCATAAATACCGGCAAATGGCACACATATATTAATCGCTATAAATGCAAAGAACATTCCAAGAAATACAAAACATGCCGCCTTTATATGAAGTACTGCAAACACTCCTGCAATAACAAAAGAAAGCGCCGCCATAATAAAATTCTTTTTTTCTAAAAATGTATTCTGCTTTTTCTTTGCACAAAATACACCCCAGAAAAATACAAATAGTTCCGTACTAATCGCAACTGCATGTGTGCGGTCTCCGCCAATCAATGTTCCTGCCAGACCATATCCGATAATCCCTTCTGGAAGAAAAACAGGCAGAAAACCAATAATACATATCAATAGAAGCAATACCGGCTTCTCCATCCATCCTTCTATATAATCCCACAAATAGGCACACAAAAGAAATACGATGCTGACAGACAAAAAGATAGCTGAAATTTCAAAAACCTTTATAAACGTTATGAAATTCCTTATTGTCGTAAACGGATTCACATGTTTTGCGAATACTTCATAAGAAATTCCCAAAAGTGCATACAATCCAAGACTATAGGCCGCATGCCTTAACATACATCCCTTAAAGTCCCCATACTTCTCACGCTGAATCTGTATATAATATCCTACTGCAAAAAAGATTCCTGGCACATACACAATCTGAACTATTCGAGTAAACGCATGAACAATATGCACCTCTCCAAACTTATGACAGAGTGCCGTCATTACCAAAAATATAAAATAAAAAGCTACGATAAGCTCTCTGGAAAAAACTTCGCGCCTTGAAGTTCCATTTTTCCCTTGTATAGACATCTTATAATCCTCCTGACTTTATCACATAACGCTATTGTACGTCATTGTCTACAAATTTGCAATATATGGGATGATTTATGATTTATCGGTGGGGGTGGTAAACAGACGAAGCCAGAGAACAAAACAGTTTATTGACACTCCGATAAATTGGGAGAGGATTTGGGGATGGCGGCAGGAAGTTTCTACTTATTCTTTGATTTCATTTTTCAATTATATCTTTCCCTGTTTCCATTCTTTTCAATTCGATAAATTGACAGGATGGTTTGAGATAACAGCCAACGAAAGTAGTTTTCTTTTCTAAAAAACAGTTCCCAATTGTCAATCCTTCTGACTTCAATCTCCCAGAAAGCAAAAAACCCCCTGGCACATCCTCAAATTCCCCAACATTATTAATTCTGTTCCTTCTCCAGCCAAAGACAGCCCTCAAAGAGAAAAGCGCCTCTATATTTGTGGCCTCGGAGCAAGGTTTGGATGCGAGCGCATAAG
>ENA-ORMX01002340-ORMX01002340.1-human-gut-metagenome-genome-assembly--contig:-NODE-2340-length-11093-cov-18.956876_pt1 | contig 11093 bp, 7 predicted proteins | sample MGYA00242108_ERZ509007 | MGnify/ENA primary metagenome ERZ509007 (study PRJEB26280, sample SAMEA2338745) | human gut metagenome | biome: human gut; feature: human-associated habitat; material: faeces...
ATGGTGAGGTCTTCTTCTTCGAGGGCAGCTATTCTGAGTATGAAATCAACAAGGCCCGCCGCCTTGGCGATACAGAAATCAAGAAGGGGCGCTATCGCAAGTTGATGGAGGAATAAAGATTCGAAAAAGAATAAGAATGTTGATTTCGAAAAAGAATTAAGATTCAAAAAGAATTAAAATTTCGAAAAAGATAAAGAACAAAAAAGCCCAGGGCAATTTGCTCTGGGCTTTTATTTTTCAGATATTTCGCTGATTGATAAAAAGCAGAATTACTTTACTACTACCTTGCGGATAGAACCATCACTCATGCGGATGATGTTGAGACCCTTCTGAGGAGCAGAGATGCGCTTGCCATCAGCAGAGAATCGAGCCACCTCAACTGTACCATCTGCAGAAATACCATTAATACCAGTAGCAGGAGTTACGGTTACTACGAATGTAGACTCAGCCAACTTACCATTGGAATTAACCTTAATAGTAACAGTAGTCTTACCCTCCTTCTTTGGAGTGATGACAAGTGAACCATATTGCATCTTGGCATCCAACACAGATGCATCGCTGACAGTTTTCACACTCTTAACAATAGCTGCATCAAAGTTGTCTGCATCAGTGGCAAGATCTTTCAGATCAATAGTAGCAGTCTTATCAGCTGCCAAAGTCAAATCTCCTACAGGATTAGCAATCACAGGAGCCACATTATCAGGGAATACAGGTAATGATGGGAACCAATAGTTAGAAATCATTGGATATTCTGCAAGTTGTTTACCCTCTGCATCATACTTGCGAACCACATAAGTAGCATCACCAAAGCCCTTGAACAAACTAACGTATGCATCATCACTTACAGGATCTACGCGGAATGAGCAACCGTAGATATAGAAGCCATCAGCCGCATCTGTATAGTCAAGATACTTAGAGAACTTATTAGAGTCTATGTCATACTTATAGATAGTATATTTACTAAACCAAGAATTGCTTCCACCATTCCAGTAGAGTACGTTCTGCTGATTGCTTGCGCAGAAACAATCAGGAGTCCAAGCATACCATGAATTAGCAGGTCCATAGATACCTTCTGGCAAAACAATGATGGTCTGCTCCAAAGTGTTAGGATTAAGCTTTACGATTCTGTTGTCAGCCTGTCCTGTACCCGATGTGGCAGCTAAACTCAACCAGAGGTTTCCGTCTTTAGAAAGAACTACAGAACCAAAGCCCCATCCTTCAGGTGCAGCAATAGCCTGTTCAACCTTATCTGTATTGGCATCAATAACAAGAAGACCACTCTTCTGGTGTACAGCGAATACACGATCGTTAACACGAATCATACTACCAATCTGTCCGCTATAAAGCTGATCGTAAGCACTACCTCCACCATTTGTGGTTCCCTCCACACTACCAGCAATTTCCTGCTTATCGAGGTCGAGGATAAAGATACCATTGCTTGTACCAACATAGCCTTTATGCTCATCTACGCCAAGGAATGCACGGCCATCAGCATTGCTTGTGCCATTATCACCTGTAGATATAGTCTGAATCTGCTTCTCCATCTTCATGGTCTTGGCATTAAGAATGTTGACACGACCACCGACAACAGAAGCTCCAGGGTCTTTCTCCTGCTTTGACATCACATAGAACTTATCGCCATAAATCTGGCCATATTGAGCAGTACATCCCAACTCTATACCAGGATTCTCCTTCTGGACAACACGATAAACCCACTCACCATCATTAGTCAAGAAATTGATAGTAGAGTTCTGATGACCATACCAGTCTTCATTAACAATAAATGTTCCCTTGGTATAGTCTGTATTAGCATTCTCATCATATACCAACTGGCAAGCACCAGTCTGAGTTGGCTGAGAGTAATCTATAATTGTACCAAGTACATCACGTTCTGGCAATGTAATGCCTTCAATCTTCGTATTGGCAGGAAGATGATTATAAGCAGCACCATTCTTTACTACCTGGTACTCTCCATCAACGAACTTGACTACAGGAGAAAGGTCTGTACTACAAATATCACTGTTCAGTAGACGAGATTTTGCAGACCCAGTAATCGTACCATTTATTACATTATATCCATAAGAAACAACGTCTTTTGCCGCATCATCACTTTTAATATTAAGAGTAATACCATCTCCATTATTATAGAACACATTGTTAGCAAAATGTACATGTGGAGCATTCACTACACAAATAAGACCATCTGAAGCCTTATCATTATCAGCAAAGGTACAAGATACAAGATTAAGATGTACCAAATCCTTATTAGGCAACTCCCAAATATTTAAGACACTACCCTTTCCTGTCATTTTAATGTTAGAAAAACGACAGTTGCTGATAGTAACATTTATATCCTTACTAGCTGATGTACCACTGATAGCACAACCAACGCCGTCACCATTTCCAGAGATACCATCAAAAATACACCTGTCAATAGTCAAACTTCCTCCTTTATAAGGAGCATAATAGAAAGCACTTTCTTGCAAATTCTTAAAGACGAAATCAGTTATGCGGATTGTCTTATAATCACTCGGATAAGCATTCAAAGGAAGAGGACCATTTGTCAAGACAACACCATTGCCATTAATAGTAACACTGTTGTTAATCTCTGCATAATCTAATATGCCCGATGTATCAAACTCAGTACCACGCAATCCCTCACGGAACTTAATAGTCTCGCCATCTGTTGCATTTTTCAGTGCCTCAGCAAATTCCTTTAAATTGTTTACTGTTGTGACCTTGCCTGTCCCTGCTGTTGCTGACTTTATCTTAGCTTTAGCAGTAGGAACAGTAAGAGTTGAAACATATTCGAGTTTTCCACTCATGTCATTGCTATACCAGTTTGACATATCAGAGATATAAGACCATCCATCAACACAACCACTGGTCAGTTCTCGTGAAGTTGCTCCTACTGAAGAATAGCCATACGCTTGATCCAAAGAGTTAGTTGTCCAATAACTCCAATAGCCATTATACCAACCAGCACACCAGTGATCTGACGCATCATTAGAAGTAAACTTATCAAATGTATAATCTGCACAATTATAGGTACCAGCAGTAAGACTAAAGGAACTACTACCATTCAATAGTTTGATGTTTCCATTCCCATTGATGTCATAGCCAAGTCCTCCAACAGCAGTACCATATTGAGTACCCTCATTCACTAACATATAAAAGCGTGGGTCGGCAGCAGCAACAGCTTTCAGCATATCCACACCAGTGGCTTTACCACTCCATCTATACCCCCACACTAAATTCGTGTTGTTACCTTTACCATCATCCCATTTTACAACGAGAGCAGCATGATTTCTACCATTTCCTACCCAATACTGGATATTATCAAAATCAATATTAGGCATGACTGAGGCTATCTCAGCCTTGGCACTTCTCGCTAATTTGCGAGGTACCCCCTGAACGCAGACTTGTGCAAATGCAAACGTTGTGCACAAGAGCATCAATAAAAGAAAGTAAAGTTTCTTCTTCATACTTATTACCTTAAAATTAAACTTATAATAATTAACTATTTATTCTCTTTCACCAATCATCTATTCACCTAATGGATCATCAGGTAAAGACGATTTAACTTCCACATGCAAGTCTTGTGCTCTCGCCACTTCCGTGGAAGTTTCTCCAACCCATCCGCAATACTGTCTCACTCCCGTATAGACTCTAATGAAATCAACCCCTGGCAGATGCACAGGATTTCCCTGCTTATCTACAGCCCAGGAAATATCAAAGGAACAGAGGTCTTGTTCCGCATTGGGATGATTATCAACATATCCCCACGGATAGGAATAAAGTACATAGTAGGTTCCTATATGACTTTCGTCCACTCCGTTTTGAGGCAACAAAGTTCCCTCAAACTTCATCTCATCTGCCTTGATCCACTCAGGATAATAATTCTGCGCATGGAATGAGTTCTTGGCCACATAGCCACTTTCACCACGATTATCTTTCCAAGGAATATACAAGGTATCCGTCAGCATGCCCGTAACATCAGGAACAGGCTTGTGGGCTCCATCAGGGCGGAAATACGTAATCTCATAATTCTTGAGCGTGGTAGGCTTGCCATTTTCACTGCCAGCCAATTCATACCACTCATCATCATCCGCTCTACCATTGCAGTTGCGGTCGAAAGCCACCATCACGATGCCGGGTTCTGCCGAACCTCCTTTTTGTTCCTTATAGGCAGGAATGTCGCTATAGAAGGCATTACCCTTGATGAAGAAATCTTTCTGGCCTGGCACATTGACAACTGTATGATCGAACCCAAAGGTTACATACCCTCCATAAGATCCCAGCGAAATCATCACATCGTTGGTCAGGTCATTTTCTGCTTTCTGGCGCATTGTCTCCTCATTATCGCCCTGTTCATAAAGAGGCATCGTATTGACAAACTGCCCTGGTGCAGGCCGGTACTCATATACCCTAGCTGTATAGGGACTATACTCGGTATCCTCATGCACCACCTGTACGGGGAAGGTATGCTTATATCCACGCTCCCCATCATCGAGGGAGAAAGTAAGCGTGTAAGTGCCTTCTTTTTCGGCAAGAAACACATAATCCCGATCCGTACTAAGCAGGGAATCCCGCCCATCTGAAGTCTGCACCGTCCATCGATAGCTCTTGCCCTCATAGGCTGGCGAAAGTCGGAGTTTACGCATGCGCTCAATATAATAGTAGTCATTGAACCCCGATGAGACGTTTTCCAAGTCCTGATGGCAACTCGACAATCCCATCCCCAGCAACAAACTGATCAATATATCACATAATCTTATCTTCATCGTCTTCCATTATTTTGTAAGAAAACACATGTGGGCAGGAATATCCCCTGTCCTCACACTCCACTTTTTCACTCCATACCGATTATAGCAGTGCAACACCCCACTCGAAACATAGTTTTTGGCATCTGTTACGTAGATGTCATGTGTTTCCGGATGGATATTAATACCATAGGGGATGGTGATGTCTTTTTCCGACCCATCGGTAATAAACGAGTCGCTCACTTTCTTCAGGGTCTTTACATTGACGATACCATACGTGATGGTATTCTTCTGTGTATAGTTGTTCCACTCCGTGGCATAATAATAGAGCGAATCGCCACTGATGCAGAAGTTGCTGCAAGGTATGTTGAGCGTATCAGTTACCTCCATCTCGTTGCGTCCTTTCTTTCTATCTAACACATAGAGATTGGAGTGGATGTTCTGGTAATCTCCCCGGGAAGTTACCCAAAGTTTGCCGTACTTATCAGCTTTAATATGATGGAGATTGATACCCACTGGAATTTTCTCTACTTGCTTGAATCCCTCTATTTCTATCACCGACACGGTCTTGTCATAATTGGGAGCCATATATCCTCCTGAATTTGCCACATAGATATACTGTCCCAACACACAAAGTTCATCGGGCTGGAATCCCACCGTACATTTAGCCACGGGCTTCAGCGAAAGCGTATCTATCTTATAGACTGCTCCTTGAACCGCATCAGGGTTATTGAGCTGCACCGGTCCTACATAAGAAGTGGCATAGGCATACCCCTTGTGAAAACGCACATAGCGCACATTTGGGATATTAACCTGCCCGATGCGATGAGCTGTGCGAGCATCCAGCACCTCTATTTTATTAGAGCAATTGATGACGGCATAAATTCGGGAACCATATATCTGAATGTCATTGCCCACATCACCCAATTCCTTGATAACATGAGGATTGCGCTCAGCATAGAGATTACGTACATAATACCCCTGTGAGAAATCAACATAATCGAGCGTACTCTTGTTGCTACCCATGTTGCCCTCGTTGAGCAGGTACATGCCGATAATTTTCTGTCCCGGCTTCACCTCCTCGGGGATAATTTCGTACTCAGTAGGAACCACCACTTCATCTTCGCGGCAGCTTACCAAACATGTACCTATTAGTAAATATAGCAATAGCTTTTTCATCATGTTTTTATTTTTTTTGATGCGTGCCACCATTATTACATCTCAAACGTCAACGTGAGGCGATAGTTGCGCTTAGGCATCGGATAATTGAGTATCACATCATAGTCCTGGCTGAAGAGATTATTCACCTCTAATGCCACACGAGCCTTGTAATCCTTCCAATTGAAACTTTTCTGCAGAGAGAGGTCGTGAGTATACCATGGCTGTGTATGATTATAGATGATATTCTCCTGCTGGTTATATCTCTCACCGGTATAAATAAAACTATAGTTCAAACCCCAAGTTCCGTAATCCATCTGTACCACAGCCGAACCACTGTTCCATGGAATATATGGTATCTGGTCGCGATAATAGGTATCGGCAGGATTGGTTACATCAATGGCCTGCTGGTAAGTATATTGCAGACGAGTAGTAACATAAAGTTTGCGCAATGGTCGGAGAGTTGCACTTACCTTGGCATCGAGTCCATTGATATGCACTTTGCCCAGGTTGAGCATCGTCCAACGGAACTGTGCTCCTTTAGGATAAGCCACAATCTTATCACTCACAAAATTACGATACCCATCCACCTGCACAGCCCACTCATACAATATTCCCTTCATACGAGGACTGAAATATGCAAATCCCACATCATACTGGGTGGTATATTCCGGGTTTAGTTTAGAGTTGCCCATCTCTGCATAATAGAGGTCGTTGAAGGTTGGCATGCGGAAACTCTTCTTATAGAAGGCCCTCAATGAGAAACCTATGTTTTGGAACGGCTTATAATAGAGAAACACTGCCGGCGACCAGGTATTCTTATCGGCTGGTGCCTCTGCATCCCTTGTTACATCATGTACATAATTATAAACCACACTCCCCTGCATCTTGAATCCACCCCAGGCTATTGCTGTGGCTAAAGACACGATATGATTCCAGCGAGTAGGATGCACAAATCCATACATATCAGCATCCATGTTGTTCCACTGGAAATCATAAGCACATGACACCTTCCACCAAGAGCAAAGATCATACTGATGCAGAGTGGACAGATAGAACTCCTTCTGGCGATACACATTATCTATCATCATTACCGTGGTATCCTTGTTGACATACTTGGTGAGAAAGTAAGAGTATTTCGCCATTAACTTCGTTTGGTAATGGGGAGAAAAGCGCTTATGAATATAACCTTGTATGAAAGAATTATTGTCGCTGATACGCTCGCCTCGCCGCCATACATTATTAACGATAGCCCCTGGCACACCACGTTCTGAGGTATAATTATATGCTTTCAGCATCCAGTCACCTCCCTTAACGTCACCAAATAAGGCTCCCTCCAGTCGGGTGGCACGAATATCACCATTCTCTCTTACAGCCGTTGTATCATACATGATTTCATCGGTTTTTACTGCCTTTCTACGGTAACGGAACTTATACTTACCACTGCTGCTGAGCCATTCGCCATTGAAGGAAACTTTCACCCTATCAGAGAGATTCAGTTCGACAAGCAGCGATGGATTCACCAGATCGAAAGAACCAGTCTTGACTTTCGCTTTCAGATGATAAGCCTTACCTTCTTCAAATTCTGGAACACGAGTCTGCAGATACACCGAACCTGCCGAAGCAAATTCCTTGGCAGCTTGAAATATCTGGCTTTTCTGTCCATTATAAAGCGAGATAGTCTGCATATTATCGAGTGAATACATTCCCAAATCCACCTGTCCATTTTGTGCATTGGAGAGTTCTATACCATCATAAAACACGCCCACATGATTGGTACCCATAGAACGGATGTTGATGGTCTTGATACCACCCACACCACCATAATCCTTGAGTTGCACACCCGAGAAGAAACGCAGGGCATCGGCCACACTCATCGAGTTGAGCCGCTGCAGTTCATCACCTGTCATCACCTGTGCCGGAATCACACTCGGAGTATTATTACCCACTACGACAACTTCCTTAATAGTATGAATACTATCCAAACTACCGACATGCTGCTTTTGCGCATATAGTACACCACTTGCTACCATGCATCCCACGACGCATAGCAGTAATTTCATTATTCTCATTTAATCTTCTTATACCTTAATATAATAAGTAAATAAAAGAAGGTGATTTTGATTGAATAATAAATTTCAAGAAGATGAGATAACAGAATTAAAAAAATCTACAAGTGAATTAAAAGAAGCAATAGTATCAATTGTTTCTATATTAAATAAACATAGACATGGAAAACTATATTTTGGAATAAAAGATGATGGAACAGTAGTTGGGCAAGAAGTTAGTGGAAAAACACTAAGATATATTTCAGAAGTTATTTCAAATAAAATAGAGCCAAAAATCTATCCAAAGATAAGCAATGTAAAAATAGAAGATAAAGATTGCATTCTAGTGGAATTTGATGGAGAAGATGTTCCATACTTTGCTGATGGAAGAGCATATATAAGAGTAAGCGATAGAGACCAAAAACTTTCCATTTCTGAAATGAGAAAAATATTTTTAAAAACAGAAAATGAAAGTGGAAGTTGGGATTCAAGAATTTCAGACAAAACAATATGCGATGTTAATGAAGAAATATTGAAGGATTATATAGAAAGAGCCAATAAAGCTAAGAGGATACCATTTCAATATACCAATAAAGAAGATGTTTTAAACAAGTTAGGATTATTAAAAGAGAATAAGTTATTAAATGCAGGAAAGGTTTTATTTTGCGATAATAATAATGTAGAACTTCAAATGGCGATTTTTGCAACAGATACCAAAACAACATTTATAGATATAGATAAAGTAGCAGGAAACATTTTCGATTTAATAAAAATAGGACAAGAATATATTAGAAAAAATATTATATGGAATGTAAAAATAACAGACAAAAGAGAAGAATATCCAGAAATCCCACTAGATTCTATAAGAGAGGCTATTATAAATAGTTATGCACATAGGCTATATCAAGACCCTAAAGGAACTGAGATTTCAATATTTAAAAATAAAGTAGAAATATATAATCCTGGAACATTTCCAGAACAATATACACCAGAAGATTATATACAAAATAGGGCACATTCAGTATTTAGAAATCCAATAATTGCTAATATTTTATACAAATCAAATGATACAGAAACATACTCTTCTGGAATAAGAAGAATATATGAGGAATGTACAGCAAATCAAGTAAAAGTGGAATTTAGAAAAGAAAAAATAGGTTTTACTATAATTTTTTATAGAAAAAATTACGAAGAAGAAAATAAGGTTACTAAAAATGTCGGTGTAAATGTCGGTGTAAATGTCGGAAACTTGTCGGAAACAAATCTTACTGATCGTCAAAGGATTATTATCTCTATAATCAAGTCAAATCCATCAATAACCGCCAAGCAAATGTCGGTAACGTTGTCGGTGGCTTTAAGAACGATAGAGAGGGATTTGTCGGTGATGCAAAAAGCACACGTCATAAGACATGAAGGAAGCGATAAATCTGGTGTGTGGGTAGTACTTGAAGAAACGAAAAAGTAAAAATTGGACAGTATGAAAGAAACAAAATTCAAAGATACGGAAATAGGTAGGATTCCTGAGGAGTGGAGTATATGTAATTTTGGTGATATTTTCACCTTCTTCTCCAATAATACTTTGTCAAGAGATATGTTAGGAGAAAGAGGAGATATGCATAATGTTCATTATGGTGATGTGCTTATTAAATATGGCAGCACTCTTGACGTAGAAAAAGAAAGCATCCCTTCAATTAAAGAAGAATATTGCTACAAATCAACAAACAAAATTGAAGATGGCGATGTAATTATAGCAGATACGGCAGAGGACGAAACCGTAGGCAAAGCATGTGAGATTCTGAATGTAGGAAGCAAGTACATAGTATCTGGCTTGCATACAATATGGGTACGTCCCAAAGGGAACCTTTTTGCAGCAAAATATCTTGGCTATGCCATGAATGGAACTACATATCATAACCAGTTATTGCCTTTAATACAAGGAACGAAAGTGTGTTCTATTTCTAAGGCTGCTATCAAAGATACTTGTATCATCGTTCCTCCTATTAACGAGCAGCACAGCATAGCCTCTGCCCTCACAAGCATTGACAACTTGATTGCTTCTCTCGGCAAACTGATAGAGAAAAAGAAGAACATCAAGCAAGGGGCTATGCAGCAGCTTCTTACTGGGAAGACTCGCCTCAAAGGCTTTAGCGAGCCATGGGTGGAGAAGAAGTTAGGAGACGTTGCAGTTAATTATACTGGCTTGACATATTCCCCTATGAATGTAAAATCATATGGAACATTAGTGCTCCGTTCTTCTAATATACAAAAAGGAATATTGGTATTTAACGACAATGTCTTTGTAGATATGGATATACCTTCAAGAGCTATTGCTAAAAAGAATGATTTACTTATTTGTGTAAGAAATGGAAGTAAGGCTCTTATAGGTAAAAGTGCAGTTATTACAGATTATGCAGATGGAATGGCATTTGGTGCGTTTATGACAATACTACATGCCAACGATATACAACAAGGTTTCTTGAATTATTTATGGCAAGCTGATTATATACAACAACAAGTAAAAGATAATATGGGGGCGACTATAAACCAAATCACGAATGCCGATATTGAACAGTTTAAAATTGTTGTTCCCCACTCATTGAAAGAGCAGCAAGCCATTGCCACCATCCTTACCAAGATGGACAACGAAATCACCGCCCTCGAAGCCAAAAGAGCTAAATACGAGGCTATAAAGCAAGGTATGATGCAGCAGTTGCTCACTGGCAAGATACGTTTAATCAGTTAGTATATGAATAGACTTGTTATCATAGGAAATGGATTTGACATAGCACATGGTCTCAAAACCAGTTATATGGATTTCATCAACTGGTATTGGGATCAACGTGTCAATACTTTCGTAGGCAACACAACCAAGATGTCGGAAGACATTCTTTGCAAATTGCAAATCAAGGACAACGAAGACATAATTTAATGATGTTACTCGCTATTGAATGAAATAGTACAATTGTGTATTTAATTGATAATCAGTCATTTTTAAAATTTAGAAAATTTCAATAGATATTATTAAAATGTGCCTTCAACTTTCCAGCCTTTAGAAATATCCGACGATATGCAGAATCGACGGAGTGAGGATGGCTGTGAAGATGCCGTTGAGCGTGAGTCCGAG
>ENA-ORMX01002347-ORMX01002347.1-human-gut-metagenome-genome-assembly--contig:-NODE-2347-length-11046-cov-4.973251_pt1 | contig 11046 bp, 8 predicted proteins | sample MGYA00242108_ERZ509007 | MGnify/ENA primary metagenome ERZ509007 (study PRJEB26280, sample SAMEA2338745) | human gut metagenome | biome: human gut; feature: human-associated habitat; material: faeces...
TATTCCAAATGTAGTTTACAGTACAATTTATAATTCAGAGTTTATATTAGATATAAAAAGTAAATTTAGAAGTACAAAGATAATAACAGATTTAAAAGAAATAAGTGAAGAGTCAATAAAGGTATGTAAACTATCAGATTATATAATAATTCCACTTAAATATGCACAAGTACTTACAGGAATAAATTTAAATATTGCAAATAAAAATAGTATAATTGAATTATATAGCAGGACAAAAAGACTATTTTCTGGTAAAATAATAATATATATTGAAGAAGTAGGATGTTTGTTTCAAAATAATAATTTAATTAGTATAATTCCTAAAATGGGAGATAAAAATAAAGTATCAAAAAGTAGTTATGATATGTTTATTTCTACATTTATATATTGTATTAATAAAGATTATACATTAGATAAAACAGTAAAAATATCAACGATATCTAAATTTTTATCAGATAATGGAAAACAAACATTCAATATAAAAGAGGTACTTGATATTTATGAAAAAAATAATTGATCCATTTATAGATTTTTTACCTAGTATAGATTTACATGGTATGGATAGAGTATGTGCTAGAATAAAAACAGAAGAATTTATAAACGATAGTATAAAATTAAAAAATAAAAGAGTAGTTATTATTCATGGAATTGGACAAGGAATAGTAAAAGATGAAGTATATAAATGTTTAAGAAGAAATAAAAATGTTATTAATTTTAAACTTAATGTTCCAAATATTGGAAGTACCACAGTTGATCTAAAAATAGATTAACTTTTTTTAATATCTGTGTTATAATTTTTTTGTAATGCTTGAAATGTTTGAAATGCTGAAATAGCTCAAGTTGGTAGAGCAACTGAATCGTAATCAGTAGGTTGCGGGTTCAATTCCTGCTTTCAGCACCATATTGATACTAAAAATACTCTCGATTTAATTGAGAGTATTTTTTTGAATTAGAATAATTAAGATGTTTTCTTATATTTTTTTCTAGTCAATAATCTTGAAAGTCTTTTTAATTTTTTATCGCTTTTAATTTCTATTTTTTCATTATCATCATATTCTATAGGGTATTCAATATTATCTGGTAATTCAAATTTTTACCTTTTTTCAAACTATTATATAATACCACAAATTTAAAAATAAATGTAGTAAATAAAATCTAAAAAATATGTAAAATTTTGTTTGCTTAAATTATTTGACAATTCTTATTACTTGTGCTATTATAATGGTCGTTATTTTCGAAGAGGGGGAGTCTTTTATGGAAGAAACTAGAAAATCAAGTATAGTTAGGGATTTAATAATAAAAATATTTCTAATACTTTTATTCGTATTTTTAATAACAATATTATTTCCTATGCCTAATTTAACAGCATTTTATGATTCAGTATTCAATAATAATGTACAAAGCATGAAAGATGCAGCAGATAGTTATTTTACTAAAGAAAGAATGCCAGAAAAGGTAGGAGATTCAGTTAAATTAACATTACAACAAATGTTAGATAAAAAATTAATTTTACCTTTCTTAGACAAAGATGGTAACGAATGTGATGCAAACAAATCATATGTAAAAGTTACAAAGGGAGAAAAAGAATATACTTTAGAAGTTCATTTATCTTGTCCAAATAAAGAAGATTATATAATTGAACCTATTGGATGTTATAATTTTTGTCCAGAACAAACAGTAAATTGTAGTTGTTCTTGTGCGCAAGAAGAAAAACCAACAACAGATGACAATGGTAAAGTTACAGTTAATAAAACACAACCAACACCATCTAATGATAAGCCATCAAACGATAAACCTTCAAATAATGATAAGTATAAATTACAATATTTATATACAAGAACAATAACAGATGTAAAATGGAATACTGGTAATTATCAAGAAAATAAAGAAAAAGAAACTGATAATGTAAGATTAGTTGATACAAAAAAACAATATACTGGTCAAAAGAAAGTTTCAAATGGTAGTACACTTTATAAACATATAAAATATGCATATAAAGATAATTATACAGATACTGATTGGACAACAGAGAAAAAATCTGAATCAAGTTCTGTAAAAGTAATAGATAAAAGATATACTGTTAGAAAAACAGTTCAAACAACAAAAGGAACATGGTCTGATTGGATAAAAGAAGGTGTTTGGAGAGATTCAAAACCAGCTGATACAAGTACTAAACAATGGTATGGTCCATATAATACACAAACAACAAGTTCTTGGAAAACAATATATGATTCATGGGGTTCAACACAACAAATGAATCCAATATCTGGAAATAGAAAATATGAATTCTTATATTCACAAAAAGATACATGTACAGATAATTGTAATGGTAATTCTGCTGTAGTTAGATATTATTATAGAGTATATGAACTTCAAGAATCTAAACAATATATGTATTACTATAGAACATATTCAAGTTCTACTTCTACATCAACTGATGAAAAAGTAGTATCAGATCCAACTCCATATACAAATAGTGGTTATACAATTGTTAAAACAGAATATAGATATAGAATTAACAATGGTGAAAAGTATATAGTAGATACAACATGGACAGATTCAAAAGAATCACCATCAGGTTATGTATATGCTAATGAAAAGAAAATTACAAGAACTACAAAATATGAAAGTATTGGTAAATGGGTAACTAATAAAGAGAGACTAGGTGAATATACTCATTATGTTACTACAAGAAAACAATATAAATATAAAAAGAATATTCCTGAAAAGTATATTGAATCAACAATATGGACAAATTCAATAAATCCACCAAAAGGATATACATATACTGGAGAACATAAAACAACAAGTTCAACATCATATATAGATTTAGGTAAATGGGTTGATAGCGAAAGCGAACTAGGTGATTATACACACAATGTTAAAACAAGAATATTATATAGATATAAATATAGAACAGTAACAACAAAAACTGAAAGCAGATGGTTTGATAAAAATCCTGGTGGAGACTGGGTATATGCAAATCAAACAAGAAAAGTGAAAGTAAATTAATTACTTTCATTTTTTTTGTGGTAAAATAGTTTTACGGAGGCATAATATGGTAATAAGTGTACTTGTAGAAATATCATTTAATAATAAAGAAAAGACTTTTGATTATTTAGTTCCTAAAGATTTAGAAAATAAAATAGAGATAGGGAAAAGAGTATTAGTACCATTTGGCAAACAAAATCTAGAAGGATTTATAATTGATATAAAGAAAAATAGTGAATATGATTTAAAAAAAATAACTAGTATTATAGATGAAGAACCTATACTTAATGAAGAACTGTTAAATCTTGGAAAAGAACTAAAAAAAGATTTAGTATGTAATTTAATATCAATATATCAAGCAATGCTTCCATCAGGTTATAAAGCAAGTGCTAAAACTAATATTAATGTAAAAAAAGAAAAATATGTAAAATTAGCAAATATAAAAGAAGCACAAGAATTTATAACTACATCAAAAGCACAAAAACAAATTGAAGTAGTAGAAGATTTATTAAAAAATAAAATATCATTAAAATCAAAATATCAATCAAATATAATAAAAGTATTAAAAGATAAAGGTCTTGTAATAGAAGAAGAAAAAGAAAAATATAGGTTAGATAATAGTTATAAAATAGAGCCTCTTTTAAAATTAAATGAATACCAAGAAGAAGCAATAAATCAAATAGAAAATAGTAAAAAAGATATAATTCTTTTAAATGGTGTTACTGGATCTGGTAAAACAGAAATATATATGCATCTAATAAATAAACAAATTTCTTTAGGAAAAACAGCAATAATGCTTGTTCCTGAAATAAGTTTAACACCTCAAATTATTAATAGATTTAAAGTACATTTTGGAAATAAAATAGCAGTATTTCATAGTGCACTTTCTGAAAGTGAAAAATATGATGAATACAGAAAAATAAGAAGAGGAGAAGTATCTATTGTAATAGGTGCTAGAAGTGCAATATTTACACCACTTAAAAATATTGGAATAATAATAATTGATGAAGAACATTCTAGTACATATAAACAAGAACATAATCCTAGATATAACGCAATAGATGTTGCAATTATTAGAGGTAAATATCATAATGCTAAGGTAGTATTAGGAAGTGCAACACCTCAAATAGAAAGTTATGCAAGAGGTAAAAAAGGTTATTATGAACTTGTATCATTAACAAAAAGAGCAAATAATGCAAGTTTACCAAATGTAACAATAGTTGATATGAAAAATGAGGTAAAAAAAGGTAATAGTTTATTTTCAGAAATATTAATAGAGAAAATGAAGGAAAAACTAGAAAATAATGAACAAGTAATATTATTTTTAAATAGAAGAGGCTTTTCAAGTTATCAATTATGTAGTTCATGTGGTGAAGTTATTAAATGTCCTAATTGTGATATAACACTTACATATCATAAGACTAGTGGTATGAATAGATGTCATTATTGTGGATATGCTGAAAAGAAAAAAGATATATGTCCAAAATGCAAGAATGAATCATTAAAAGATTTTGGCCAAGGTACAGAAAAAGTAGAAGAAGAAATAAAAAAGATATTTCAGAGTTACAGAACAATTAGAATGGATATAGATACAACTACAAAAAAAGGTGCCCACGAAAAAATAATAAATTCATTTTTAAATCATGAATATGATATTTTAGTTGGTACACAAATGATAGCGAAAGGTCTTGATTTTCCTCTTGTTTCATTAGTTGGAGTAATAAATGCTGATACAATACTTAATTTTCCAGATTTTAGAAGTAGTGAAAGAACATATCAAATGCTTAGTCAAGTATCAGGAAGAGCAGGAAGAGGAAACATAAAAGGCGATGTAATAATTCAGACATTTAATCCTGATAATTATAGTATTAAACTATCGAAAACACATAATTATGTAGATTTCTTTAATAAGGAAATAAAAATAAGAAAGGATTTAAAATATCCACCATATTATTTTATTAGTCTAATAAAGATTGGTAGTAAAGATTATAATTTATCACTTAGTGAATCAAAAAAAATCGTAAATTATGTAAAAGAAAACATAAGTGAAGATATGATTGCATTAGGTCCATCTGTATCTGGTGTATCAAGAGTAAATAAAATATATTATTTTCAAATAATTATAAAATTTAGAAATAAAGAAAAAATGAGAGAAATATTAAATAATGTATCGGATTTAGAAAATAATAATAAAGTTAGTATTAGTATTGATATAAATCCATGTTAATAAAGGGAAAAATCACAAAAATAATATTTACACTTTATTTATGGTATGTTATAATAATTTTGGCTTTGAAAAAACACAGATATTGATTTACAAACCATGTGCTCATATGGGTGGAGAGTAAAAAAGATATATCTGGAAGAAAAACAAAAGGAGGAATGAATTTATGGCAGTAGTTTCAATGGGATATTTATTAGAAGCTGGTGTTCATTTTGGTCATCAAACAAAAAGATGGAATCCAAAAATGAAAGAATATATCTTCACAGCAAGAGAAGGTATATATATTATCGATTTACAAAAAACAGTTAAAAAAATCGAAGAAGCATATGTTGCTTTAAGAGAAATCGCACAAAATGGTGGAAAGGTTATCTTTGTTGGTACAAAGAAACAAGCTCAAGAAGCATCTATGGAAGAAGCAATTAGATCAGATAGTTACTATGTAACAGAAAGATGGCTTGGAGGAACTTTAACAAACTTCAGAACTATCAAAAGAAGAATAGGATATCTAGATCAAGTTGAAAAAATGGAAGCAAATGGAACTTTAGATGTTCTACCTAAAAAAGAAGTTATTAAAATTAAGAAAGAATATGACAAGTTAAATTCTTATTTCTGTGGAATTAGAAATATGAAAAAATTACCTGATGCTATGATCATTACTGATCCAAAGAAAGAATATATAGCAATCAAAGAAGCAAGAAAACTTGGAATACCTGTATTTGGTATTGTTGATACTAACTGTGATCCAGATTTAGTTGATTATGTAATACCTGCAAATGATGATGCTGTAAGAGCTGTTAAAATCATTTTAGGAGTACTTGCTAATGCAATTAATGAAGGTACAGATAGAGAAATGGTAGACTTTTTAACTGATGACGATAAAAACAAAAATGCTAATAAAGAATCAAAAAAAGAATCTAAAAAAAGCGAAACTAAAGAAGTAAAAGCAGAAGCTAAAAAAGAAGAAGTTAAAGAAACTGTTGAAGAAATCAAAGCCGAAGATAAAGAAGATTTATCTAAAAAAACAGTTGCTGAACTAAAAGAAATGGCTAAGGCTGAAGGTATCGAAGGATACAGTAAACTTAAGAAAAGTGAACTTTTAGAAATTTTAAATAAATAGTAATCTAAAAGGAGGATATATAAATGAATACAAGTTTAATTAAAGAATTAAGAGATTTATCAGGTGCTGGATTAATGGATTGTAAAAAAGCACTTGAAGCTAGTAATAATGATATCGATGAAGCAATCGATTATCTTAGAAAAAAAGGTATTAGTAAAGCTGCTAAAAAAGCAGATAGAATAGCAGCAGAAGGATTAAGTACAGTTGTTATTGATGGAAATAATGCATCAATAGTTGAAGTTAACTGTGAAACAGACTTCGTTGCTAAGAATGAAAAATTTGTAAATTTAGTAAACAAAATTGCTGAATTAATTGTTAAAAATGATGTTAAAACAATGGAAGAAGCAATGAGTTTAAGTACTGAAGAAGGTACTTTAAACGATACTATAGTTAATTTTACAGCAACTATAGGAGAAAAAATTAGTTTTAGAAGATTTGCAAGACTTTCAAAAACTGATTCACAAAACTTCGGAAGTTATATCCACATGGGTGGTAGAATCGCTGTATTAACTTTATTAGAAGGTGCAGACGAAGAAACTGCTAAAGATGTATCAATGCATGCTGCAGCTATGAGACCATCATATGTAAAAAGAGAAGATGTTCCAGCTGAAGAAGTTGAAAGAGAAACATCAGTATTAAAAGAACAAGCTATGAATGAAGGAAAACCTGCTGAAATAGCTGAAAAAATGGTTAATGGTCGTATAAATAAATTCTATAAAGAAATTTGTTTAGAAGAACAAGATTTCGTTAAAGATTCTGATATGACTGTTGGTGCCTTTGTTAAATCTAAAAACGGTTCTATAGTTAATATGGTACGTTTTGAAGTTGGTGAAGGAATCGAAAAGAAAGAAGAAAACTTTGCTGAAGAAGTAATGAACCAAATAAAAGGGTAACATGAACATGTTATCTTTTTTTGTAAAGTAAATAATAATTTGTAAAAAAGTACTTGTCAAAGAAAATAGTGAATGGTAAACTTAAATATAGAATAAGGCTAATTTTTTTGTGCCATAATAAGTAGTAGGAGAAAGAATATGAAAAAAGAAAAAGGGTTTACATTGATAGAATTATTAGCAGTAATAGTAATACTTGCAATACTAATGGTAATAGCAGTACCAAAAATATTAAATGTAATAGAAAATTCTAGAAAAAGTGCTGCAGAAAGCAGTATTAAACTAGTAAAAGATGCGATTAAAACACAAGTAACATCTGGAAGTATAATGGGAACAAATTTTACAAGTGATGAAAGTGGATGTTATACGTTCGATTTTGATGATCAGGAAAATGGTAATGCAAAAGAATTACAATTAAAAAATAAAGAAAATATAACAGGAATAATTAAATATTGTAATGGTACATTTTCTGATGATACGCTTAATTTTGATGGACAGGATATTAACAAGATAGTATGTAAGAAAGCAAAAAAAGGAACATTACATACAGAAAAATGCACTCAAACAGATGAAACAGAATATTGCAGTGGCTCAAAAGATTATAATACAGGAGATACAATAACATATGGAACAATTCCACAAGGTAAATTAAAATCCGGTGATGCTTTTGACTGTGATGTAAATGGAGATGGAAAATACAATTCGGATACAGAAAGATTTTATTATGTAACAGATATGGATGATAATACAGCAGTATTAATATACTATAATAATGTATCAAAAGGAAAACCAAGTGATAGCACAACATATGCATATGATAAAAGTGGAAAAAATAATAATGGGCCTGTGACAGCAATAGAACAACTACCAAGTATAAGCAATTGGGAAAATATTAGTTTAATAAATAGTGAGAAATCATTACTGACTGAAACAGGAATGACTAGTACTGCAGCAGGTCCTTTACCAAATAATTTTAATTATGCAGAAAAGGCAGCAAGATTACTTACTGTTCAAGAATTAAATAAAGCATGTAATATAACTGTAGAAAATATGACAAGAGGAGAACTAGATAAATGCAATTTCTTACTTGAAAATACAAAATATTCAAAAGCTGATAAAGGAAATTGGGGATATTGGTTAGAAAATCCTCGTACTGAATATTCTGATCCAGTATGGGCTGTATATGGTTGTAGTCGCAATGTTAATAATTTTTCAGTTGATAATCATAATGATATTGGAGTTCGTCCAGTTATTGAAGTTCTAAAATCTAACATAAAATATTAAATTTTAAAAAATAGTTAAAATTCGAAAAATTATATAAAAATACAAAATTTTAAAAAAGGTATAATATAATTTTTTGTTTTTTATTTACAATTTAATTTATTAATGTTAAAATGTATTTAGAATAAAAGGGAGCGAATAAAATGAATGAAACATTAAATAATATTATGAAATTTATTAATGATAATACCTATTTATTAATAGGAATATGTGTATTTTTAATACTTGTCTTAATTGGATATCTTATAGATAATAGTGTTAAATCTAAAAAGGTAAGAAAAGATGTTAAAAATGAAACAATGGCAAAAGAAGCACAAAGTAATAGCGTAGTTAATAATATTTCAATAGATAAAAAAGAAGATATTATGACAAAACCATTTGAAGAAGAAACAGAAAATTTGATTATTGATGATAATATTAATAAGGTAAATCCATCAGTAACAAATGAAACGGTAAATCCTACTTCTAATGAAATAACAGAACCGATTAATTTTAATTTTGATTTAGATAGTATTAAAACAAAACAAGAAAATGTTGAACCTAAAACAGAAGAGCCAAAGTCATTAAATAATAGTCTTGTAAATGATAACGGAGAAATAAATGAACCAATTAGTGTTGATTTAGATACTAAAAATGAATCTGCAAATAATGTAGAAAAAACAGATGCTTTAAGTAATGATAGTTCGATAATAGGAATAAATGATTTAAATAGTGCAGATAAAGTTTCAACAAATAATGAAGTTTCTATAGAAGAACTAAAAGCAGATAATACTAATATTCCAGATGAAATAACAGGCCCAATTAATTTCAATTTTGATTTAAATAGTATAAATACTAAAAAAGATGAAGAAGTTAGTGATTTAAGTTCAAACTTGGTAGAACCAGTACCTGTAATAGAACCAAAAGATCCAGATGCTGAAATAATGAAAAATTCGGGAAATAATACTTATAGTAATAGCAAATCATTATTAGAAATATTATCAGATGTTGATAAAGCTAAACCATCTGCTGATGTTAAAATGGATAATAAAGAAGAAACAGAAAATATTTTTAGTAATAAACCAAATATTGAAATAGATACAAGTGTTCAAAAAGAAAGAGTTGAAATTGAACCAAAATATTCATCAGATGATGAACTTGATAAAATAATGAAAAAATTATCTTCAATGAATAATGATGAGGAAGACAATTATACAAATATTTTTTAAAAAGGTTGATACCTTTTTATTTTGTAATAGTGTAAAAGATAAAAAAATATGATATAATTTTATAGTACTAAAGAAAATTTAGTTAAATAGGAAGTGAGTTATGAAAAAAATAAAAATATTTATATTCCTATGTTTAATTCTTTTACTTTCTGGTTGCTCGGTAGAATATGACCTTACATTAAATGATGATTTGACTGTAAGTGAAAAAGTAGTCGCAACAGAAAAAACAAAAAGAATGGAAGCTCTTACTAAACAAAAAGGCAAACAAGCAGTTAATTATTTATATGATATGTTTAAAAGAAATGGTGAAGATATTACACTTACATCAAGGGAAAATGAATATAATACCTATGCAACTGCAATAACATCTCATGATGATATAAATGATTACGCATCAAAGTTTTCAAGTGATGTATTTGATAATATAAATGTAACAAAAGATGGCAATATAATTACATTTAGTGCAGAGCAGAAAGAACTGTTATCATCAGACACTAATTATTCGCTACTTTATGATGATATAACAGTTAATATCACTATTCCATTTGAAGTTACTAGCAATAATGCAGACAAAGTAAATGGTAATACATATACATGGAATATTAAAAAAGATTCTGATTATAAAACTATAGAATTTTCATATAAAGAAGGAAATAAAAAAGATGAAGTTAATATAAATGTTAATAATGAAACTTATAATATCCATTATGGAGTTATTATAGTAATTGGATTTGTTATTATAATTGGTTCTATAGTGTTATTTGTATATATAAATAATAAAAAGAATAATGTAATTTAGGAGGATTATATGAATTTTGAAAATATTGTAACTATATTAAAAAAAATAATAGATATATGTTTAGTATGGGTTGTATTTTATTACATACTTAAAAATGTTAGAAAGAATGTTAAGTTTTCGCTTTTATTTAAAGGAATACTAGCAATAATAGTTATAAAACTTATTAGTGATTATTTTGGCCTTACAACAATAGGATTATTATTTGAATATGTTATATCATGGGGACCAATAGCACTTATAATTATATTTCAACCAGAGATTAGAAATGTACTTGAACAACTTGGTAAAACGCATTTACTTGGTAGACATAAAGTATTATCAGTATCAGAAAGAGAAAGATTAGTTTCTGAAATTGGTTTATCAGTTGATTATTTAAGAAAAAATAGAATTGGTGCTTTAATAGTTATAGAAAGAGATACATCACTATCTGAATATATTGAAAGAAGTAAAAAAATATATGCAGAAATATCGAATGAGTTACTAGATGCAATATTCTTCCCAGATAATCCACTTCATGATGGTGGTGTAATAATACA
>ENA-ORMX01002353-ORMX01002353.1-human-gut-metagenome-genome-assembly--contig:-NODE-2353-length-11027-cov-4.673168_pt1 | contig 11027 bp, 8 predicted proteins | sample MGYA00242108_ERZ509007 | MGnify/ENA primary metagenome ERZ509007 (study PRJEB26280, sample SAMEA2338745) | human gut metagenome | biome: human gut; feature: human-associated habitat; material: faeces...
TCTCCGCATCCGACAAGGCCCTGATCGACAAGCTCGCCGCTGAGTTCTCTGATGAACTCAATAACCTCGGCGTCCGCGTCAGCAACCTCGAGCGCAATGCCGACAAGGTCAAGTGGAACGGCGTACTCGAGTACACGTATACGAGCACGCGTCACGACACGCAGTCTGCAGCAACGAAGAGCAAGAAGAATGTCGATGAGTATGTCTTCCGCCTCGAGCCGAAGGCTGAGGTCAACAAGAACTGGGACGTCCATGCGCGTCTCGATGCCAACGGCCTGATGGATACGGATGGTGGCAATGATACCTATGATGTCAAGCTCAAGCGCGTCTGGGCTGAAGGCCACTACGACAACCTCAACGTCAAGCTCGGCAAGCTGCCGAACGCCATCAACCTGATCTCCACGACGGATGATCCGTATTCCGGTGCTGCCGTGACGTTCGGCAACGACCTCAAGGTCACGCTCGAGGGCGGCCGCATCGACGCAACGCAGTTTGGCGATATGGGCCGTGATAAAGACGGTCTTACTTCCAGTGATTCGAATCACATTTTCGCAAAAGGTGATGACACGGTCAACTTCCAGGCCATCAACCTCGGCTATGCCAAGAACAAGTTCTACGGCAACACGGGCTATGAGCACATGGATGGTGCAACGCTCAACACGGCTAATCTCGTGAAGCCGTACACGAACAGCAACGACAAAGAGTACAAGGCCAACATCTGGTTCGTCAACGCCGGCTACCGCTTTGACCACAACAGCTTCTTCAAGGCAGAGTATGCGAAGAACACGACGGCCGACAACTACGACGATGCCTACAGCTTCGAGTACGACTACAAGGGCGCACAGCAGCAGAACAAGGGCAGCTGGGGCATGTACCTCGCTTACCGCAACCTCGGCCAGTACGCAGCTCCGTGGTCGACGTACGGCGATGGTGTCGATGGCGGCCAGAAGGGTTGGGAAGTCGGCACGGGCTACACGCTGTTCAAGAACGTACAGCTCTTCGCCAAGTACTTCAACGGCAAGGACATCGCAGCCGACAAAGATGCCGAGAAGCTCTTCGGCCGTGTCGATGTATTCTTCTGATACAGGCTTCCTGTGACGATAAAGAGACAGCTCCTAGCGGGCTGTCTTTTTTTGTGGGAAACCGCATAAAAAATGCTTGCATTCTATCAGATCATCCAGTATAATAATACAAGTCGATACGTGAGTATCCGATTATTCCTCATTCCTCGATAGCTCAGCCGGTAGAGCACCTGACTGTTAATCAGGCTGTCGCAGGTTCGAATCCTGCTCGAGGAGCCAATTGAACATCCAGGGTGTAACGCTTGTTACACCCTTTTTCTTGTGCTAAGCTTGTGCTAAGATAGAGGAAAACTGGAAGTATAGACGTCTATGAGGAGGGATTTTCATGAATCTGGGAGATCGCTTGCAGGCCGTGGCCGACTTCGTGCCGCAGGGCAGCCGCGTGGCTGACATCGGCACGGACCATGGCTACCTTGCGGTAGAGCTTGTGAAGTCGGGCAAGGCGAAGTTCGTCGTGGCGAGCGACAAGAACACAGGTCCCTACGAGGCTGCCGTGCGTACCGTCCGCGAGAATGGACTGGCGGACAACGTCATCTCGGTGTGCCTCGGGGACGGCCTCAAGAGCCTGAGGCCCGGCGAGGTTGACACAGTCTGCATCGCCGGCATGGGCGGTGCGCTGATGGTCGAGATCCTCGAAGGCTCGCCTGATGTCGTCGAGACGCTTGACACACTCATCCTGCAGCCGCAGAGCGCGGCGCCGGAGTTGCGCCGCTGGATCTACCGCAAGCACTGGCACATCGAGGATGAATCGCTCGTGCTCGACGATGGGCGCATCTACGAGATCATCATGGCCAAGCGCGGCCGCCGCAAGATGCCGGAGCAGCTGATGCTCGAGATCGGTCCCGTCCTCTGGCAGAAGAAGCCGCCTCTTTTGCGCCATCACATCGAGGCCCTGCTCTTCCAGGAGCGCCGCGTCGCAGCGGGCATGGAGAAGAGCGATGCCGCGAAGAAGTCGAAGAAGTATCAGGCCGTCATCCGTCACATCAAGGAACTGGGGGAGCATCTGTCATGGTAAAATGTCAAGTTGTCATGGATGCGCTGGAGCGCATCGCGCCGCATCATCTCGCAGAGGATTGGGATAACCCGGGCCTGCTCGTCGGCAGCCCGGAGCGGCAGGTCAGCCGCATCCTCGTCGCGCTCGACGTCAGCGACATTGTCGTGCGCCAGGCCGTGCACGAAGGGGCAGAGATGATCGTCGCACATCATCCGCTGCTCTTCAAGCCAATCAAGAAGATCCGCACGGACGAGCCGCTCGGCTACCGCCTGCAGGTCCTCCTGCAGCACGACATCGCCGTGGCCGCCGCGCACACGAATCTCGACATCGCCCGCGGCGGCGTCAACGATGTGCTCGCGGAGGCCATCGGCCTCTCGAAGCTCTCGAGCTTCGTCATCACGCAGCAGGGCGAGGGCGGAGAGACCGAGAGTCTTGGCCGCATCGGCTCGCTGCCGCAGCCGATGGCGATCCGCGACTTCGCCGAGCAGGTCCGCGAGGCCCTGCCGACGGAGCACGTGCGCTTCGTCGACGCCGGCGACCGCCCGGTGCGCAAGGTCGCGCTCTGCAGCGGTGCCGGTGCGGAATTCGTGGATAGGGCCGCGATGATGGGGGCGGATGCCTACGTCACGGGCGATGTGCGCTACCACGATGCGCAGCGCGCCGCCGAGCTCGGCATGCACGTCATTGACGCTGGCCACTTCGGCACGGAGTTCCCCGTCGTCGCCACGCTCGTGAACCGGTTGCGCGAAGAGCTGCGTGGCGAAGGCGAGGTCGAAGTCATCGCCGACCGCGAGTCGAAGGACTTCTTCTCGCTGGCCTGATATACGTTTCTCACATCTGCGCTTTTGCGCGAAAGGCTGCACTATGAATCAGAATCTCTGGCGCAAGCACGCCATGCGCTACTTCCAGATCACGCTCGGCTGCCTGCTCGTCTGCCTGGGCTTCAACCTCTTCCTGATCCCCGCACACCTCTTGACGGGCGGCATCAGCGGCGTGGCCCTGATCATCTACTACCTGATCGGCCTGCCCGTCGGCATGCAGAACCTCGTCTACAACCTGCCGATCCTCTACCTCGCCTACCGTGTCTTCGGCCGCCTCTACGCTGCGGACACGATCTTCGGCACGGTGGCGCTGTCGGTCTTCCTCGATGCGACGCACTTCCTCGTCGACTGGAGCATCTGCAGCGACCCGATGCTCAACTCCATCTTCGGCGGCGTGCTCGCCGGCGTCGGCTTCGGCATGGTCTTCCGCGCCAACGCGAACACGGGCGGCCTCGACGTCATCGCGGCCGTGGCCAAGAAGTACTACTCCCTCGATGTCGGCACGGTCGTCTTTATGCTGAACTTCCTGATCATCATGGGTTCGGTCGCGCTCTTCGGCGTCGAGGTTGCGCTGTTCAGCATCGTCTCCATTTACGTGACGGCGGAGCTGACGAACCGCGTGGCCGCCGGCCTCAACCGCGAGAAGTCCATCCTCATCGTCTCGCCGCAGGCCAAGGCCATCTGCAACGACATCATGGAGAACGTGCACCGCGGTGCGACGTTCCTCGACGGCCGCGGCGGCCTCGCGGAGGAACCGAAGAACATCCTGTTCGTCGTCGTGAGCCTCACGCAGGTCAGCCGCGTCAAGACCATCGTAAGCCATCACGACCCGCAGGCATTCATGATCGTCTCTGATACGTCGGAGGTGTCGGGCAAGGGCTTCACGCTCGCCTGCGAGAGCTACGAGGACGCGCGGCGCAAGTGGCAGCAGACGCACGAGAAGCAGCTCGAGTTCGAGCAGCTGCACGGCAGGCGCGAGAAGTAGTTGACGATACGCGCAATCCCCGCTATAATAGGAGCATATGTAAACACGTAAATCCGAGGATGCAGAGCAGTAGGTGCAGGACGTCTCAAGAGAGCCGGCGGCAGGTGGGAGCCGGTGACGGGAAGCGCTGAACTCGCTGCGGAGGAGCGGCCGGGGAGCCTTCGGGCGAAACGGACGACGCCTGCCACGTTACGGCACCGAGAGGATGCTCTGGCATCAAGCAGGGTGGTACCGCGAATCATCGTCCCTGATCGTCACATGACGGTCGGGGATTTTTTAGTTTTAGGAGGCAATTGAGATGGAAAGATATTCGCCGCAGGACATCGAGTCGAAATGGCAGAAGAAGTGGGAAGAGGGCAAGGTCTACAAGACGGAGGCCGACGCTAGTCGCCCGAAGTACTACGCACTCGAGATGTTCCCGTATCCGTCGGGCAACCTGCACATGGGCCACGTGCGCAACTATGCCATCGGTGATGTCATGGCGCGCTACAAGACGATGGAAGGCTTCAACGTCCTGCACCCGATGGGCTTCGACTCCTTTGGCATGCCGGCCGAGAATGCGGCCATCAAGCACGGCGTCAAACCGGCGGACTGGACGTACAGCAACATCGAGAACATGGAGAAGCAGCAGAAGAAGCTCGGCCTCTCCTACGACTGGGACCGCGAGGTCAAGACGTGCGATCCCTCGTACTACAAGTGGACGCAGTGGCTCTTCGAGCTCTTCTACAAGCGCGGTCTCGCCTACAAGAAGAAGGCATCGGTCAACTGGTGCGACACCTGCGGCACGGTCCTCGCGAATGAGCAGGTCATCGACGGCAAGTGCTGGCGCTGTGACCACGAGGTCCACAAGAAGGACCTCTCGCAGTGGTTCCTCAAGATCACGGATTACGCCGATGTACTGCTGAAAGACCTCGACAAGCTCAAGGGCTGGCCAGAGCGCGTCAAGACGATGCAGGACAACTGGATCGGCCGCAGTGAGGGCCTGGAGTTCAATCTCGAGGCGCCGGAGCTCGACACGTCGATCGCGGCCTACACGACGCGCCCCGATACGGTCTACGGCATCACCTTCCTCGCGCTCGCAGCTGAGCATCCGCTCGTTGACAAGATCTGCGAGAACAACCCGAAGGCCGAGGAGATCCAGGCCTTCGTCAAGCGCACGCGCAACCAGAGCGAGATCGAGCGCACGTCGAGCGAGTCCGAGAAGGAAGGTATCTTCACGGGCGCTTACTGCATCAACCCGTTCAACGGCAACAGGGTACAGATCTGGGTCACGAACTACGTCCTGGCTGACTACGGCACGGGCGCCGTCATCGGCGTGCCGTCGGAGGATTCGCGTGACTGGATGTTCGCGACGAAGTACGACATCCCGAAGATCATCACGCTGCAGCCGCGCGACCACGAGCTCAAGCTCGAGGAGATGACAGAGGCCTACACGGACAAGGACGGCGTCCTCGTCAACTCGGCTGAATTCACGGGCCTCGATATCAAAGAGGCCATGAAGGGCATCATGGACAAGGCCGAGAAGGAAGGCTTCGGCAAGCGCCGCGTCAACTTCCGCCTGCGCGACTGGCTCATCTCGCGCCAGCGCTACTGGGGTGCGCCGATCCCGGTCATCAACTGCCCGCACTGCGGCGAAGTCCTCGTGCCGGAAAAAGACCTGCCAGTCATGCTGCCAGAGGATGTCTCGTTTGACCAGGGCTCGCTGTCGCCACTGGCGTCGAGCGAGAGCTTCGTCCACTGCAAGTGCCCGAAGTGCGGCGCCGATGCGACGCGCGAGACGGACACGATGGACACCTTCATCTGCTCTTCGTGGTACTACCTGCGCTACACGGACCCGCACAACGACAAGGAGACGTTCGCCAAGGACAAGGTCAATTACTGGGCGCCTGTCGACCAGTACATCGGCGGCATCGAGCACGCCATCCTGCACCTCCTGTACTCGCGCTTCTTCACGAAGGTCCTGCACGATGCCGGCCTCGTCGACTTCGATGAGCCGTTCACGAACCTCCTGACGCAGGGCATGGTCCTCAAGGACGGCTCGAAGATGTCGAAGTCGAAGGGCAATGTCGTCTCGCCGGAGGAAATCATCGCGAAGTACGGCGCCGACACGGCCCGACTCTTCATCCTGTTCGCCGCACCGGTCGACCGCGACCTCGAGTGGAGCGACAAGGGCGTCGAGGGCTCGTACCGCTTCCTCAACCGCGTCTGGCGCATCCTCGGCCACTTCGAGGAGGCCATCAAGGCGGGCAAGCCGGACTACGATGTCACGAAGCTCACGAAGGACGAGAAGGAACTGCGCCGCATCCTGCACGTGACGATCCGCAAGGTCACGGAGGATGTGCGCGACCGCTTCATGTTCAACACGGCCGTCTCCTCCATCATGGAGCTCGTCAATGCTTTCTATGCGTTCCAGGACAAGGAGATGAACGCCGGCCTTGCGCGCGAAGTCGCCGAGAACCTCATCAAGCTCCTGGCACCGTTTGCGCCGCACATCACGGAAGAGCTCTGGAGCCGCCTGTTTGAGGGCCAGGGCAGCGTCCATCAGCAGAAGTGGCCGACATTTGACGAAGAGGCCACGAAGCTCGCGGAGATCGAGATCGTCCTGCAGATCAATGGCAAGGTACGCGACAAGCTCATGATCCCTGCCGATACGGATCGCGAGGGCATGAAGAAGATCGCCATGGAACTGCCGCGCACGCAGGAACTCACGGCCGGCAAGACCATCGTCAAGGTCATCTGTGTGCCGAAGAAACTCGTCAACATCGTCGTCAAGGGCTGACACTCAGGAGGGGTTCGCATGGCAAGGATTGTATTCTCGGACATCGACGGCACGCTGCTGACGGATGACAAGCGCGTCACCGAAAAGACGGAGCAGGCCGTCAAGGGCCTCGTGCAGCAGGGGATTCCCTTTGTACTCGTCTCGGCGCGCATGCCGGAGGCCATCTACCCGATCACTGAGGCGATGGGCGTCAAGATCCCGCTGATCTCTTACAGCGGTGCGCTCGTGCTGACGGAAGAGGGAGAGACGCTCTACAGCCTGACGATGAAGGCGGAGCACGCGGCAGCCTTCCTCGAGGCAGTCGAGGCGCACTTCCCCCAGGCGACCGTCAACTACTACGCCGGCCATCACTGGTACGTCAAGGACACGAGCGACCCGCGCGTCGCCTTGGAGATGAAGATCACGGGCGCCGTGGCCGAGAGGCGCTCCTTCGCGGACTGCCTGACTGAGGACACCCTGCCGCACAAGATCCTGCTCATGATGGAGCCTGCAGACTGCGAGCGGGCTGAGCGGGAACTCCAGGCGCTGTTCCCGGCGCTCAATGTCGTGCGCTCCGCGCCGCACCTGCTCGAGATCATGGATGCTTCCGTCAACAAGGCGAGCGGCATCGAGGTCATGCTGAAGCACTTCGGCCTCGAGGCGAGCGATGCGCTCTCGTTCGGCGACAACTACAACGACCTCGAGATGCTCCGCTATACAGGCGCGAGCGTCGCCATGGGCAACGCGCCGCAGCCGGTGAAGGCGGCAGCAGGCGAGGTCACCACCTCCAACGAAGAGGACGGCATTTACGCGTACCTCAGCGAGCACCATCTGATTGGCTGAGCGCCGAAAACAAACATGCAAAAAAATCGACTGACAGGAATCTGTCGGTCGATTTTTTTGTGCGTTCACTTGAGCAGGAGGTCGTTGATCTCCTTCTGGATGCGGTTCATGGAGTTGACCTCGAGCGCGTCGCTGTCGATGAGCTTCTGGATCTCCTGGTCGGCCAGCCTCATGGCCGCTACGTAGAGCGGGAAGCGGTAGGGGACGGTGCCCTCCTCGATGACCTGGCTGACGGCCAGCGGGCTGCGGCCTGTCCGGCCGCTGGCCTCCGCGCCGAAGAGCTCCTGTGGGGCGGCCTCCTCGATGATGCCGCGCCGCGTCGGCAGGGCAGCTGAAAGCGAGAGCAGCAATGTCTGGTTCTCCCTGTCGTGGCAGTATGCCTTGAGGAATTCCCAGGCGAGCTGACGTTCTTTCGTCTTGGCGCTGATGCCCATGAGCAGCGTCTGAACGGGCGAGGTGTTGCGCCCCTCCGGCCCGCGGGGCAGGTGGATGCAGTCCCACTCGAAGTCCGTGGCCTTCTTGATGCGCCAGGGATAGGGCTTGTACGTGCGGTAGGCGGCGAAGTTGAAGGGGCGGAAGGCGACGTGGCCGATATCGAAGTCGCGCTCCTGCACGACTTGGTTGCGCTGGAGCTGGTGCAGCGCGTTGGCGAAGCGCACGGCGCTCTCGATACGCTCGTCGGTGAAATACGACGCCTTGCCGTCCTCGCGGAACAGCTCGGCTCCGCTCGTGACGGCGGCATCCTGCCAGTTGTAGCCGTAGGCGCCGAACTGGTCGAGGCGGCCGTCGCCGTCCGTATCGCGCGTGACCTTCTGGCAGATGGCGAGGAAGTCGTCCCAGGTCCAGTCGTCCTGCGGCATGGGGATGCCTTCGCGGTCGAGCAGCGTGCGGTTGACGAACATCAGGCGCGGCACGCATTCGGCGGGCAGGGCGTAGAGCGCGGCGTCATCTGCGCTGCGGCCGAAGGCGAGCGGAGCGGGGTAGAAGTCGTCGAGCGCGAAGGCATCGTCCTTCTTAGCGAGCGCATCGAGCGGTAGCAGGGCGCCGAGCCCTGCGTAGAGGTTGAAATCGTCCTGCGGGATCAGGAAGACGTCGGGCATCTCGCCGGCGAGCTCACGCCCCGCCAGCCATTCCGTGTAGTCGGACTTGCGGATGCCGCTCTGGTAGGTGACTTTGACGCCGGGGTGCTCCGCTTCGAAGCGCGCGATGACATGGTCGAGATAGGCGTAGCTCTCGCCCTGCGGCACGTCCCAATTGCTGCCGGCAAACGTCCCGACGCGCAGCTCGATGGCGCACGGCTCCATGAGATAGAGCGAGAGGAAGACGAAGGCGTACGCGACGAGCAGCAGCAAAGCAAAGGGAGAGCGCAGGCGACGCTTCCCGCTCATGGATGTACCTCTTCATTTGCAAGACCCGTCTGCACGGCCCAGATTGCGAGCTGCGTGCGGTCGCGCAGATTGAGCTTAGAGAGGGCTGAGGAGAGGCCGTTGCGGATGGTGCCGTCTGAGAGCGAGAGCTTTGCCGCGATTTTCTTGTTCGAGAGGCCGCGGCCGACGAGCAGCGCGATATTGCGCTCCGTGTGGCCGAGGACAGCGGCGTCCATCGTCTCCTCGGGCGAGGTCGTGAGGCTCGACTGTGCCATCTGGTTGAAGAACCTGACGACCTTCGTCACGATGCCCGGGTTGATCATGGCACCGCCCTGCGCGACCGTGCGGATGGCTGCGCTGAGCTCCGGCACCGACACGCCCTTCAAGAGGTAGCCGCTCGCGCCGTACTTGAGGGCGTTGAAGACGTATTCGTCGTCGTCGAACGTCGTGAGGATGATGATGCGGACCTGCGGCCAGCGTTCTTTGACGGCGTGCGTCGCTTCCACGCCGTCGAGCTCCGGCATGCGCACATCCATGAGCACGACGTCAGGCAGTGCTTTCCTGCCCTTCTCGATGAGCTCGATGAGCTCGCGGCCGTTGCCTGCAAGCCCCGTGACTTCCATATCGGCATTGGCGCCCAGCACGATGCTGAGACTGTCGCGGATGAGCTCCTGGTCATCTGCAATCATGATCTTGATCTTGTCCATCATAAAAAGTTCGATGCCTCCTCATTTTCTGGCAGGATTGCCTCGAGTGTGAACCCGGAGTCGCTCCAGTAGCGGAGCTTGCCGTGCAGCAGGGCAAGGCGCTCCTGCATGTGGCGCAGGCCGAAGCCCTTCTCGAGCTCGGCAATGTCGGCGCCCTCGCCGTCATCGGCGAGCAGCAGGTAGATGGCGCCGCGCTTGGCGCCAATGGTGATCTCGAGGTGCTTGGCGTGGCCGTGGCGCCTTGCGTTCGTCATGCCTTCCTGCACGACGCGGTAGAGCACCTCTTCCTGGTCGGGGCGCAGGCGCTCGGGCCACTCGAGAACCTCGAAGTCGATCTTCATGCCGGTCGAGCTCGCGAATTCCTCCACCATGTTCGCGATGGCCTGCCGCAGCGGCAGGTGCTCGAGGTCGTCGGGCCGCAGCTTCTTGACGCTGCGGCGCACATCCTTGAGGCCGCGCAGGGCCGTCTCCTTTATTTTGACGAGCTGTTCCTTGGCCTTGTCGGGGGCGAGGTCGACGAGCAGCGCGGTGGCGTCGAGCCCCGCGGCGATGCCGGTCAGCGCGTGGCCGAGCGTGTCATGGATCTCGCGCGCGAGGCGGTTGCGCTCGCGCGTCTCGGCCATAGACTCCGCTTCAATCGCGTAGGCGCGCAGGCGCGTGTTCGCCTCTTCGAGCTGGGCGTTGAGGCTCGCGATGCGCTGCTTCTCCTGGTGGTTCTGGCGGATGAGCAGCGTCAGGTAGAAGACGAAGAGGATGAGGTTGAACGAGGCGAGGCCCGTGTGCATCAGGTGGATCCAGGACCGCGCAGACGGCGCGTAGTACGAGGTGTAGACGTCAAACGGCGTGACCTGATGCTCGAAGGACATCGCATTGTAGTCGACGATGGCGTAGAGGCCGAGCATGGCGCAGGTCAGCACGACGAGCTGGTGGCGGCCGGAATAGCGGTGCAGGAGGTCGGCGACGACGAGCAGCACGATGCCGTCGTAGGCGAGGTCGAGGCTGCGCAGCAGGACGATGCAGACGAAGATCTCTGCCGTGAGGCAGGCGTAGCGCATCGTCGGCATCATCTTGCCCTCGCGGTAGAGCCAGCCGAGCAGGGCGAGCAGCAGGAAGGCGCCTACTGAAGTGAAGAAGCCCGATACGGGCGGCAGCGGCACGCTCGACAGCCGCTCGAGGAAGGCGCGCGCGTGGAACGACCGGATGATCTTGTCCTGCGTGAGGCTCATGAAGGCGGCAGTCAGCGTGACGACCATGCCGTTGTAGATGATCAGGACGTCGTGCATCTGGTGCAGCTCGCTGGCGTCGAGCGCGCGCGCGAGGCGCTTGGCGCGGCGTAGGCTTGTGTCGCTCATTCAATCCCACTCCTTTGTCTTGGCGGGCGTCAGGTTTTCCTGCGTCCATAGATGGGTTGGCAGCTGGATCAGGCGGTCGACCGGCTCGCCGTCCAAGAGGCGGTAGGCCTGCTGTGCC
>ENA-ORMX01002356-ORMX01002356.1-human-gut-metagenome-genome-assembly--contig:-NODE-2356-length-11014-cov-1.721507_pt1 | contig 11014 bp, 9 predicted proteins | sample MGYA00242108_ERZ509007 | MGnify/ENA primary metagenome ERZ509007 (study PRJEB26280, sample SAMEA2338745) | human gut metagenome | biome: human gut; feature: human-associated habitat; material: faeces...
CCGTACCTATGCGGCGGGGATATATTCCGGCGAATGCGTCCTCCTCGAACCGTTCGATTATGCCCAGCTCCGTGCGGCTGTCGACATACGCGCTGCCGTCGGGGAGCTGAAGGCGTGCATGTCCGTATTTGTCCACGTCGATGTTGCGCGACGATCCTATCGGGAACAGACGGGTGAAGAAGTCGGCGCCGTCGTCCACGCCGCGCTTGATGCCTCCCAAAAGTATGCCTCCGTATTCGAGTTCTATGGGTTCCCCGAACTCGCAGCGGCAGATGTTGAGCGTCATTGCGTCGAACCACCACTCCGTGCCGGCGGCTTCGGCGAGGGCGGCGACGGCTTCCGCAGCATTCTTGCCCGTATAGTCTATGTCGAGATAGGGCGTCTCTATCACCTCGCCCACCTGCCAGTCGGAGCTGCCCGTGCGACGGTTGAGATTGGCGACTATGAGCGCGGCATGCTCGGCGGCGGGTGCCGTCAGCGTTACGACGGGATTGTCCGTGCCGTCGGTAGGATTCACCATCAGGGTCTGCGCGGCCAACGCCTCCACGCCCGAGAACTTGACGGAGTAGGCCCACTCGCCGCGGGCGTTCATCTGCGGCATGTACGCTTCGGTAAGGATATATCGCCGCCCGAGGAAATCGACATAGTCGTACACGTCGAGCGCGACGCATTCGAAGGCGGTGAATGAGAGCGAGAGTGCGCTGTCCTGCTGTATGCCCGCAGTCTCCCTGTCGTTGTCGGACGGCGCCGCGACGATCTTCACCTCTCCCGTGTTCGACCGTATCTCCAAAAGCATATGGATGCTGTTTTATCGTTGTTTTACTCCTCAGGCTCCATCCCGAGCGCGGGCTTCGGCTCGCGGAACGTTATGGAGAATATCGCTGCCACCTTGCCCTTGTCGCAGTTGAAGGGTATCGTCTGCGAATAGGATGACGGCTGGAGCATGTAGAGCGTATATGCCAGCCCCACGTCGGTGAGCCTGAAGCGGAGCCAGCCGTCGTCGCCCGTCTTTAGGAAGGTGATGAAGGCCGCATATCGCCCGATGAACTGCGCGTCGTCCGGCGCGGTTATGGCGAAGCGCAGCGTGACGTCGCGCGCATCGAAGGCCTGCACTATGGCGGCGGGCATGCGTACGCCGTCCTCCTCCCTTACGGATACTTCCGCCTGTTCCTTGAGCGGCGGGGAGGCCATGAGGGCGTCGTAGTTGGCATGCTCGTCTTCGGCGGTTTCGGCTAAAAACGCCCCGAACCGTTCATATACGTCCACGCCGTTTATCGTAAGCAGTCCCGCAAGTTCGTTCATATCATCTCATCTTATTTTGAATCCGTCGCGCTGCCATTCGGACATGATCGCGTATATCGACGGTATGATTCGGCAATGCGCCTCTATCTTGTTTATTGCATCTAGCGCCCCGCCGAGGGTGGGCACTATGCCCTCCGTCATCGACGAGTCCATGTTCGCCAGATGTATCTGCATGGACGTGGCGAGGCCGAGCATCTCCGAGAACGACTCCTGCGTCACGGTCTGTATGGCACCGGCACGGCCGCTCTGCGTCGTGCCCTCCGTATCGCCTATGTCGAAGCCTTGTTCCGCGGCATACTTCTTTATCTCCTCCCAAATATCCGCGACGGCTCCCTGCTGCTGCAAGGCGTCGCCCATCATTTTCTTGAGCGTTTCGGCATAGGCCGCGAACCGCTCCTCATCGCTCATGTCCGACGTCGTGATCTCTTCCATTCGCTTCTGCGCCTGTTCTATTATCGGGCCCAGAATGGTCGATGTTATCATGCTTTTTGCCAGCTTGCGCAGCGTCTGGCCCACATCTTCGGCCATGACGTCGAAGGCGTCGGTGCCGTTTTCGGCGGCCGACACCAGCGCGTCGGTCATCGAATCGCCCAGCTCGCCGAAGATATCGCGCAGGTAGTCGCGTACGGAGTCCAAAGCGTCCGTATAGAGGCTCCAGTCGTCGGCCATCTGCTGCAGCATGCGCTTGTTCTCGTCCGAAAGGTGCTGGAACGTCTCGCCGCCCTCCTCGACGAACTTTTGGAGCGCCGTCATGTCTATTTCGCCGTCCTCGAAGAGTTCGGGCAGCAGGTCGCCCAGCGAGGCGTACTTTGCCGAGCGGAACCACGTGGAGTGCCGCGTCTGCACCTGCATGGCAGCGACCGATTCCGCGGCCGACTCCCATGTCTTGGAGACCTTGTCGAGACCAGCAAGTCCCGTCGACCCCTTGCTGAACGGATCGTACACTTCGTTGCCGCGCGATGCGAGGCTTTCGCGCGTCTGCTTCAGCTGTTCCAGCGCCTCGCGCACGACGTCGGCATTCTGCCTGAATCGGGAATAGAGCCTGTCTCCGAAGATGTTGTCGAAGGAGTCGGAGTCTATGCGGGCGTTCTGCCGCATGAGCGCCAGTTCCTCGTTGAACTCGCGGGCAAGACGCAGGTTCTTTTCGAGCGAGGTCTCGCCGCCCTTGAACAGAGAGAACAGCGTCGTCAGTACTCCCACGCCCGCCGATATGCCGCCGAGTATGCCCGATGCTATGCCCAGCCCGTCATTCGAGGACTTCGCCTCCCTGACCGCATTCACGGCATTCACTATCTGCAACGTCGACGAGGCTATTCGGCCGGCGGCTGCGACGATCTCGCCGGCCGCGCCGCCTATGGCGTCGCCCACCTCGTCGAAGGTGTCGATTACGTCGGCCAGCACGTCGTGCAGCTCCGTCCACTTGACCGTGTCGGTCGCTGTCTCTTCCGTTTCCCCGCCCGCGCGCAGCGCCGCGAGGCGTCTCTTGGCCGCGAGTACCTTGGCCTCGGCCTCCGCAATGGCGCCCTCGTCGTAAGGATGGAGCTCGCGCAGCATCGTAAGCGCGTCCTGCGCATCCTTTAGAGCCTCCTCCACCTTTTCGATGGACATCGCGGCGATCATGTCGGCCCATGCCTCGAACTCGGGGAACTGTCCGGCGAAAGTGAGGGTGAAGTCGTCGAGCGCCTTCTGCTTGGCCTCGGCAGCGATACGCCTGTTCTCGGGCGAGGCCGCCAGTGCGGCGATGTCCTTGTCGTACTTCTCCGCTATGCGCAGGCGTCCCTGCTGGTATGTCTCGTATTTCTCCAACAGCTTGTCATACGACTCGCGCTCCCTGCGGTCGACCTCCGCCAGATCGCGGTCGCGGAGCTTCGCGGCGCCGGCCACGAGTGCCGTCGTCATCGTGCGCGTGTCGCGCTCGGCATCGGGCGATACCTCTGCGCCCGCGGCCCGCAGCTTCTTGATCAGAGCCAGCGTCTTCGTTTCCACCGCCTCGTATTCCGCACGGGTTTTTTCATACTGGAGCCGTATCTGGGCGCGCTCCTTCTCGAAACCTTCGTCCATCAGAGCCACCGTCTGCTCGTCGAGAGCCTGCCGGCGGGTGCGCATCACCTCGCCGTAGTCGTCCTGTGTCGTATCTTTGGAGTTGGTTCTCGTGCCTTTCAGCGGATCGGTATAGAGCTTCGTGGCATCGGGCGCCAACCGTTCATTAAGCGCATTGAGCGTGTTTATATACTCTTCAAAGCTGGTCACGCCCAGCGATTCAGCCTCTTCGGCAAACTCTTCGTTCACCTCCTTGTATGCGTCGAAGAGCATGCGTCCCTGTATCTCCGCATTCTTTTTCAATTCGAACTTCAGACGTGCGGCGGCCTCTTCGTTTCCTTGCGTGCGAATCATGAGATCCTCTATGCTCGAGTTCTTCGCGAAATCGGACTGGGCGGCATATTCCTTATATTCGCGGCTCTGCTGCACGTCGAGAATCCTGCGGCTGTTCTCGGCTATTTTGTCACGAGCCGCCTGTGCCTGTGCGGATCTGATTATCGCGGCCGTCAGTTCGTCGTATCTGTCTTTGGCGTTGCCGAGCATTATCTGCTCTTTCGACATGTTGCCGAAATATTCGGGATACATGCTCTGCAATTCGGATACGGCATTGCGTCTCTCGTCCATCGCCAAGGCATTGTTCGTCGCGGCCTTGTACAGCAGGTCGAGCTCGACACGTTCTTTCTGGGCGTTCTTCGTTCCTTCGAAGAGTGTCAGGTGATATCCCTCTGCCGCCTTGGCCGCACTGTCGAAAGCGGTTTTCCCGCGAAAAAGGCTCGACACGAAATCTCCTATCTCCCTGCCGTATGTGGCGGACAGCATTATTCCGACGGCGAGCGCCGTCTGCCACGATACGATGGACGATAGCAGCTGCCGCCATACGGGAATACCCTTGCCTCCCGCGGCCGTGATGGCCTCATACTCCTTGCGGGCGCGGGCAAGTTCGTCGGTGAAGATGGGCAGGTTGTTTGAGATGGCCATGAAGAACATCTGCGGGCCCATTGCCAGCGACGGCAGCTCGCGCGCTATCTGCTGAATCGACATGTTGAGACCGTTGTACGTGCGTACGGCGGCAGGGGCGCTTCGGGGCACGAGGTCGGTCGTCTGCGAGGCCTTCTGCAGTTCGGCGATGCGCCGCTTCAGCTCGTCGATCTGCCTGATGTTCTCCGTCTGATCCATCTCGGGAGCCTTGGCCATGGTCTCTCGGAGCCGTTCGATCTCCGCCTGCAGCGCCTTCACGCTCTTCTGTGCCCGCACGGCATCCTTCTCCACGCCGTCGATCCCCTTCGAGGCTCCTTCGAGCCCCGAACTGGTGTTGTTCTTGACGAGGAACTCTATTTCGACGGGTTGCATTTGCTTTTGTACTTTGACTGAAACAACTGTTCGATCGACTTGGGTGGGGGCCCGGCCGTCCGCTCCGTCGTCGTGCGCGGCGCGTCGGCCATCATCATGGCCAGCGTCTGGTAGTTCACCTCCCAGAGTATATAATGAACGCTCCAGCCTGTGGCGGAGGCTATCTGCCAGATTATGCCGAAGAGGCTATGGGACGGCTCGTAATGCGTCGTTAACTCCTTCCTGTTGCGGGCCTTGGCCTTATCCGTTTTCCCGCGCGGCTCGCGTCGGGCGTCAGCGGGTTCGCCGCCTCGGCCCAAGCGATAGTAGGCATAAAATCCCGAGTCGAATGCAGTGCCATGAAACAGCGCTGCGCCTCGAATATGTACTCGCGCGGCACGGCATGGCGTATGAGCCATGCCAGCGGGCGGGCGAGAATCCGCCCCGACAGGAAGCCGCCGCACACGGCATAGGCTATGGCGAGGCACAGGCGCCGGCCGTGCTCGGCAAGGAAGCGTATCTGTGCCCTGTCGTCCATCGTCGCCACAGCGGCAGGCGTAGTGTCCATTTCGAGATAGAGGCGGAGAATACGCAACGCGGTACCCAACCGTGGTCGGCTCATCACCACGCGCAGCGTCCGTGCGCGACAGAAAGGCAGCTTCACCCGAAAGAGCGGGATCGAGACGCCCGTGTCGAGCAGGGCGTCCGCAAGCTGCCGCTCTATCTTGGTGTCGCGTTTCATACGCCGGCCTTGGCCTGCGACAGCGCAACGGTGGCCTTCGTCTCGCCGTCAGATTCGAGGATGAAGTCGAGGTTGCCCGAGCGCACGGAGCTCGACGAGTTCTCCTCGGCGATAACTGTGACGTAACCGTTCTCTATCTCGACGGAAAAGCCTTCAGGAACGGCGCCCACCGAGAATGGCCCCGAAGCCTCGATGTTGACGGTCTTGCTGCCGCCTGCGGCCTCGAAGGCGAGAGTCTGGGGATCGACCGTGATGAACGCCTCCGTGGGATAGATGGAGTAGGGGCTGCCGCCGTTCTTGGGCGAGAGCATCTTGAAGGTGAAGTTCATGCCGACGGTGTTCTCGCCGCCGAGACCGCCGCGAGGCGGCGTCACGCGCAGCTTGGCGCGGAACATCTCGATAGTTCCGCCCGTACCCGTCAGGAATTTCAGATTGCCCTCGCGTATTATGGAACGGGCTGGAGCGTACCATTTGTCGCCCTCGATCTTACCGCCGGCCAGCGCCTGACAGTTTTTCGGAATCAGATGTATCATCTTACCCGACGGTTCGCTCGTCGCGGCCCGCGTCTCCAGTTCGTCTACGGGGGCGTCGCGCACCTGTGCCGCCCACAACTCGAATGTCTGCGCGTCTTCGCCGCCGAAGTCCACACCGTCATCCGAGATGTTGCCTATAAGGACGCCGTCGAAGTATATGGCGTCCAGAAGCGCCAGATAACCGTTATATTGTTCTCTTACCAATGACATAGCTTTCGGTTTTTATGGGTTTTCGATAACCTGCCGACGGCATAACCGCCGGCAGGGATGGATGTTGTCGTTACGGAGCGTCACTTCGTTTCGGGTGTGCCCTGCATCAGAGCCACTACGCCGAGGTTGTCCGAACGCATTATACGGCCGCCTGCACGTACGAGGAATGAGTAGATGTCGCCGTAGTAGGTCGGGTCGCCTTCGTTTTCGTATGCCACCACTTCGCCCAATGCGCGGCATACGGACTGTTCGTGCCATGCCAGTGCGGCGGCGGCATCTGTTGCGGCGCCTGCCGTATCCCACTTCTTGGCGGCCTTTGCCGAGGTGTAGCGCATCACGCGCGAACGCATCATGATGTTGAACGAGTAGAGCTTGCCCAGAACTCCCTGCTGTGCGTCGGCCGAGGCGAGGAAGGCGCTGTTCTCGTTGGCCGTAAGGTCATTGAGCAGCTGCGAATACATCTGTGCGTCGAGAAGCAGGTAACGTCCCTCCTGCGGGATGTCGGCCTCGTTGAACTTCGACATGAGCGTGAGCACGTCAGCCTTGCATATCGCGTTGCGGTTGCCCGTCGCTGATGCGGTATGCGCGGCTACTTCCGCACCCGTGGTCTGGAGGACATTCGCGGCGGCGGGACTCCAGTTGTAGAGGAAGTCAAGCGCCACGGCATCGAACAACGCCAGCTTGTCTTGCCGCAGCACCGACTCGCGCTTGTCGTACGACAGCTCCACGGTGTCGGCATGGGGGATATGCACGGGATCGGTCGTGAACTCCGACAGCGTGTATGTCAGGTCGGAGTCCTCGCGCTTCTTGACTGTCGCGGGGAATGTCGATCGATCTTTCACGACGGCCGACGGGGCACCCGCCTGCGGTATGTGAACCACTTTCCCCGCATTTACGTATTCGTCGGCATTGAATGCCTTTGACAGAAAGCTGTTCGAGGCGAAGAGGCCCTCGACTATGCTCTGCTGCCAGATCTCTTTCTGAATTGCCATTTTCGTGTGTTGTTAGATGTTTTTACTCCTTGTATTCTACGCCGAAGCGCGCCTTGAACTTCTCGTGGAAGAGCTCGGGATCCTTGTCGCGCAACTCGATGAGCCGGCCTTCGCGGTCCAGCTCGTCCCACGTCTTGCCGGTGAGGTCCGACAGCTCGGCGCCGGCCGTATCCTTGCCGGTCCCGATGCGTGATGCCACCGAAACACGTTGCGGTATCGACTCCAGCACGCTGCGCGCGTTGTCGAAGTCCTTGTCGAAGAGCTCGAGATAAACCTTGCCACCGGCCTCGATACGGCCGTCCTTGATGGCGGCATCGACCAGAGTGGCGGCCTCGGCCTTCTGCGCGTTCCTGCGCTCCTGTTCCTTCTGCTCGGCCTCGGCCTTGAGCGTGGCATTCTCCTCGGCGAGTGCTTCCTTCGCCGCCTGCAAAGCCTCGACGGCAGCCACCACCTCGGCGTCGGTTGCCGAATCCTGCAGGTTGAGGATTCCTTTTACAGTCTTTGTCATGTCGTTATTGATTATGTGGTTCGTTGTCTCTGCCGCGCAGTCCATGAGCCGCACTATCGTACTCGCATCCGTGAGGTCGAGACGCTGTCCCGTCGTGCGGTCATACATGGCCAGCGCATTGTGGTTGGCTCCGATGGTCACGATCGAGGCCTCACGCACGGTCCACTTCGTCACCGTGGGCATCGTCTGCCCCTCGAGCTTAAGTTCCGGGGCATCGCTCAGCTCCTCGGGAGGCCATGTGCCGATCGAGGCCATGCGGATAAACCCGTTATCCACCTTGCGCTTGACTCGCATGGCCAGCTCGTCCTCCTCGTCGAATACCGGGTCGGCGAGGATGCGTGTGCCTTCCACGCGGATGTTGTCCCAGCGGCCTATGGGCAGCTCCTCGTCGTCATGCCGCAGGAGCATGACGGGGTTCTTGCGGAACTCCTCGAGGTTCGCCCCCGAAGTAAGCATACGGAAGCCGTAGGTATTGAGTGTCTCGTCGTGAAGTACGAATGACGATTGTTTCATGCCGTGGAAGATTTTGATGCAAATTTGAGCATAGAGACGTCGCCCTGCAAATCGTATTGTAATGAACTGCAACATATTGCAGTCTGACTGCAAAATGCGGCACATCGCCATGGCACGATTCGTTTCTACGGCTGTCATGGCGTACTTTTGTTTCACAAAAGCATATGCAATGGCACAGGAACTCGACAACAGACAGAAGAAGGAGTGGGCCAAGACATTGTACCTCAGCTCCGACATGACACAGGCCGAGATAGCCGAGAAGGTCGGCGTGGCACGCATCACCGTCATCCGGTGGGCAAAGGAGTGGGAGTCGCTCAAGCTCAACTTCCTGCAGACACGCGAGGCGCGTATCAAATCGACCCTCATGCAGCTCGACGAACTCGACCGTGCCATCGCCTCGCGCGAGGAAGGCAAGCGTTTCCCGTCGGCGAAGGAGGCCGACATAAGGCGCAAGCTCACGGCTGATCTCGAGGCGCTCGAACAGGAGGCCTCCGTGCGCGAGATAGTCAACGTCGCGCGCGGCATCCTCGACTATGTGCGGCAGTTGGATCTCGAACGGGCGAAAGAGCTGAGCGACTACATGGATTCGTACATCAAAGAGAGGCTGAAATGGGCAAATTAGACGACCGTGCGGCATTCAGGGAGTGGACGGAGTATTACCGTTCGCTGAAGAAGGACAAGGCCTCCGACCGTCTCTCTCCCGTAGAACGTGCGAAGAAGCGTGAGCGTCTGGAGAGGGATGCCGTGGCATGGATGAGGTTCTTCTTCGCCGAGTTCTGCTCGGCGCCGTTCACGCCGTTCCACAAGCGGGCCATACGCCGCATAACGGAGAATGCCGAATGGTACGAGGTCTTGTCATGGTCGCGCGAGCTGGCCAAGTCGACGATCGTGTTCATGTGCGTGATGTATCTCGTCCTCGCGGGCCGCAAGCGCAACGTGCTGCTCATCTCCAACTCGCACGCGAATGCCGAACGTCTTTTGGAGCCGTACAAGAATGCGCTGGAGAAGAACTCGCTCCTGAAGGACTATTACGGCGATCTTCGCGAGATAGGCAAATGGACGGCGGGCGAGTTCTCCCTCACCTCGGGGGCGACGTTCCGCGCCCTCGGCGCCCTCGAATCGCCGCGCGGCACGCGCAAGGACGCCGTACGCCCCGACACCGTTCTCGTCGACGACTTCGACACCGACGAGGATTGCCGCAACCCCGATACGGTGAAGAAGAAGTGGGAATGGTTCGAGAACGCCCTCTTCCCCACGCGCTCGGTGAGCGGGGATTTGCTCGTGGTATTCTGCGGCAACATCATCGCCCACGACTGCTGCGTCGTGCGGGCCGCGCGGAAGGCCGACCACCACGACGTGGTGAACATACGCGACGCGCGTGGCCGCTCGACGTGGCCCGAAAGGAATACCGACGAGCGCATACGACGCATCGAGTCCAAAATCTCGACAAAAGCATTCCAGCAGGAGTACATGAACAACCCGCTGTCGGAGGGTGAGGTGATAAAGGAGGTAGTATGGGGCGAGTGCCCGCCTACGAACAGGCTTGCCCTCGCCGTAGCATACGGCGATCCCGCGCCGTCGAACTCGAAGAACAAGGCGTCGTCGTACAAGTCGGTGTTCCTCGTGGGCTACTGTGACGGCAAGTTCTACGTATATACGGGGTTTCTCGACCATGTGACCAACGACGAGTTCGTCGAGTGGTATTATGCGCTGCGCGATTGGGCGGGCGAGGGCGTACAGGTATATAACTACATCGAGAACAATACTCTGCAGGATCCGTTCTACGAACAGGTATTCCTGCCGATGTTCGCCGAGAAAGGCGCTCGGAAAGGGTTCATCGGAATCGTTCCGGACGAGCGGTGCAAGCCGCCCAAGTTCGAACGTATCGAGGGTAACCTCGAGCCTCTCATACGGCAGGGACGGCTGGTGCTCAATGCCGCCGAGCGGGACAATCCGCACATGAAACGTCTCGAGGAGCAGTTCCTCCTGCTGAACCGCGCGATGAAGTCTCCCGCCGACGGCCCCGACTGCGTGGAGGGTGCCGTGTGGATTCTCAACCAAAGGATATCGACCCTTGCAGAAGGGGCTTGTACAATAGGCCGAAGACGCCGGACATCAAAACGTTACTGATATGGCATTCCTGACACCCGACGAGATGCGGACGCATCTCTATAAAGAGAACATCGACGTGATCGCCCGCGACGACGAGACGATCGTGACGGCCGCCATAGACGCCGCCATGGAGGAGGCGTGGGGCTATCTGGGGGCCTACGACCGCGAGAGTATCTTCTCGGCCTCCGGCGACAGGCGCAACGCCCTGCTGCTCATATTCGTCAAGGACATCGCCGTGTGGCACTTCATAAACCTGTGCAACGCCGGCACCGATCTCGAGCTGCGGCAGGACCGCTATGAACGGGCCATTGCATGGCTGCGCTCGGTACAGAAGTCGGAAACGAAACCTAACCTGCCCGCAAGGGAGGAGGCGGAGGGTGCCGGCGGGAGCGACGCGGCCGCGGGAGAATACATCTTCGGCTCGAACCCGAAACGATTTCAACACTTTTAGGATATGGCGAAAAAGAAAAATACGGCGTCCGTCAAAGACGCCCGCGACAACAGGCCTCTCATTGTGCAGCAGATCGTCGTGAAGGCTCCGCAACGCCGCGTGTACGACGTCGGGGACTGGCGCGCGGCGCTGCGCTATGCGCCGCTGGCTGAGGTGGCGCTGCAGATCGTTGAGGAGAGCGGCTACGGTGCATTTCTGCTGGGCATGGACGACGGTGCCGAGCGGCAGCAGAATGTGTTCGCATTTATCGACACGATCACCGAATACGAGCGCGAACATCGC
>ENA-ORMX01002358-ORMX01002358.1-human-gut-metagenome-genome-assembly--contig:-NODE-2358-length-11006-cov-3.486074_pt1 | contig 11006 bp, 11 predicted proteins | sample MGYA00242108_ERZ509007 | MGnify/ENA primary metagenome ERZ509007 (study PRJEB26280, sample SAMEA2338745) | human gut metagenome | biome: human gut; feature: human-associated habitat; material: faeces...
TGATGGTCAACTCGATTTATTTCGAGATCTAAAATCTTAACGGGACAGTAGTGATCTGAATTAGGAATATAATAGCTTGTTCCGTCTGATAAAATTGCTGTATTCATATCAGACCCTAATTTAAGTGCTTACCAAGTATATCCATAAAATCATTTATGCCAATCACGTCAATTTTTGGAAATGGTATTGTCTTTAGCACGTTAAAATGTTTATCTTCAGAAACAATACAACGAGCATTAGCTACAATTGCACAATCCACAAACTTATTATCGTCAGTATCAGCTGTAATAAGACCAAAACTATAATGAGGGTCAACACGCAAGACATTAGGACGTGTGAGTATCGCATAAACAATTGCTTCGGAAACACGCGGAGAAATGTTCCTTGCCATAACCTCTGCATATTCCTCAATTATCTCATTTGATATACACAATGTGTAATCACCACATAAAAACGACTGCCACACATTTCTATAAGGACTGCGTGGAGAGATAGACATTATCAAGCTATTTGTGTCAAGAACTATATTCATAACACTACCTACAGTAATGGTTTGTTATAAGGGGTGCGCTCATGCAGCGTGCGGAAGTCTTCAATTTTCTCTTTGTTGAGAGTCCCTTCATTCCACATTTTTTCCATTTCCTCATCAGCCTTTTTAACAAAGTAATCGGAAATTGCCTTGTTCAAATCGCTAAGAGCTTCTGGAGTCTTTACAAAAGACATCATATCCAATAGCTGGAGTTGAGCTTGATTGAATTGTAATATTTGCTGTGCCATATTCTTCACTTTTAAGATGTTTTATATCTTCTGCAAAGATAGGCAATAAATCCGACAACAACAATATTAGGAGAAAAATTATTTTGAATGCCATAATGGGGAATGAGTCAGATTCATTCTTACTTAATCCTTTATCGTTCTCCACTTCCTCAAATGACTCCATAGCAATGTTAAGAACATTGGGAGGAGCCTTTCTTTGTATATTTAAGAGGATGCTATTATCTATGTTTCTACACTTCCTTCCTAAAGAAATGACACCATACAGAATTTAGGAGGAAACGTTCCATTGAACAATACCCAAAGTTTTGATACATCCTTCTGTTTTTGATAATTTCAAAAAAGAGAGAAGCACGACGGGCAAACCAACTCTTAGGCTCGTTGTTGAAGGAAGGAATGACGAATAACGATTTATATACATCACCATATACTTTTGGTAATGTAGAGAGTTCCTTTTTCCCTTCCAAAACATCAGCTAAAGAATCTATAAGGCCTAAAAACTTATCAAACCTCAACTCCTTACAATGAAGAACAAAAGAGCTGTAATCAAAGGATTGTTTTCTTAGAACAGCCCAATCTACAAGATGTTTCAGCGATAGTTTTCCATGCAATAAGTCACCAAGGGCATGCTCTATAAATAACATAACAGTAAACATCAATGGCGGACAGAGAAGAGAGGTATCGTCAAACCGCTGCTTCGAGGTTCCAGCCAATATACGCCTTAAAAATTCTTCTAATTTCTGAAGGGTTTTATTACCTCGAAACGGTGTTATGTAGCGATGACATTCAACATAAACCTTATCTAATGTAAACTCTACCTCCTTATACACCTCGCGAACAAGTTTAACACCTCTTTCCTCTAGCATTTGGCAAGCTTTATCCCAATCGTTGCCAATAAAAACGTCTAAATCGCAACTATATCTATGTGCTGGTTTAGGATAATATTGAGCAATCACTCGCCCCTTTAAAACAAGAGTTTCTATACCTTCACTCAACCATAAATCAGCCAATTTTTTAGCTACTTTCCAGTTGCGTTCATACAGTTTTTCCTGATAACAAACCCGACCGAACCATTGTATCAATATGTTCTTGTCAGGCCGACAGTTGTCTGGCAACCCCTCAATGCAATCAAAGGCAATAGCAAAGACACCTTGAGCAGAAGCAATTTGCATCACCTCACTCCAATTGGCATCTTGCATCACCTTGACATCAACGAGAGAAGAAGCATCTATTGCTTTTCTAATGAGCAATTTTACTATTTCAGCAGATTTATTCAAACCAGTCAAATATACTTATATTTTATAATTATCCAGCACATCCAAAGGCTCCCATCCTAATTCTTTGCGTGCCTTTTCATTACTAAAAGTAAGACTCTTAGTCATTTTCTCCAATTTATACGAATTGATGGGAGCTTTACTTCCAAGTAAATCACCTACTTTAGCCATACACCAAGCCATCCAATATGGAATATTCATAGGCTTACCTTTGCCCAATTGCTTAGCTACAGAGACGGATAATTCTCCAAAAGAAGGCTGACGAGTGTCGCAAACATTATAAGTGCCACCTTTTTCCACAAGTGAAGGCAATATACGTGCAATATCTTCTGCCATAAGAATACTCTTTATTACCTTGCCACCTGCAATATTCATATAGAAGCCCTTACGCACACCATTTACCATAGCCCCCAGATTGCCTGGTGCACCTTTACCTGCTAATAACGAAGGACGCAAAATGCCCAAGATAACATTATTTTTCTTGCACCACTCTGTAAGATACTCTTCTGCCATAATTTTACTTTTGGCATAAGGTGTCTTTCCTTCTAATGGGTGCTCTTCAGTAATCAAATCACCATATTCACAACCATATACAGCAACGGTACTGATAAAGACGATTGCCTTTGGTACACCAACCTTTTCCAAAGCTTCACATAAATGTTTTGTTCCTGTATAATTAACGTCAAAGAAAGCTTTTTTCTCAGCTTCAGTCTTTGGTACAACATGAGCTTTACCGCAAGCATGAAGCACTATGTCGTATTTTTCAGGTAACTCAGGTATGTCTGTAACAAAGTTGGCCTTTATCATGTCATTTTTAGTTATGCCACACGTAGTTACTTCATATCTTTCTTTAAGAACAGGCATGGCATTCTTGCCCAAAAAGCCAGTACCACCAGTAAAAAGTATTTTTTCCATTTATATTGCTTTAATAAATTTATTCAATATAGTTTCTTCTGAATATTCTTTAATAGCCAACTCACGAGCACGTTCACCCATTTCCACAAGTTCGTCCTTATCCCATTTCTCAGGCCATCCACAATAACCTATTCGCTTTTCTCGAACAAGTAAGTCAATCTCACTATTTTTCGGGCCAAAGAACAATATCGGACGACCAGAAGCTAATATATTATATGTTTTTGAAGGCACTCCAAGTCCGTACATACCTTCTTGTAGTGTAACAAGGGCTATATGGCATGCAGCTAACACTTCATTCTGTTGACTACGGAAATACGGACCATGAAAGAACACCCTCGGATGATTCATTTTCTTCAACGTTTCCTCCATTGATCCTGTGCCATATATATGAAAATCTACACTCTCTGGTAACTGTTCTATCACCTTGTCCAATCCTTGTACGCGACCGATATTTCCTGCATATTCCAATACGATTTTGCCTTGTGGCATAGATTGAGATTTAATGCAATTTATATCAGCCCAATTCTCAATGATGGTTATTTTAGGTATATTTTCAGAGCTGTTCAATACCTTCTTTTCTAAGACATCTTTCATGTCTCTTCCCAGAGCAATTAATTGATCAGCACGAGAGTAAGCCTTATCAAATACATGCTTAATCATACCATATAATGGTAGTTTCAGACCCGCAGGTTTCGTGTTTTCAGGGAAAACATCATGTACCAAAATATTTAATTCAAAACCAACCTTTTTCTTTAGCCTACTCATCAATACAACTAAAGGAGCAGGATTTGTTACCATAAGCACTTTGTCATCCTTGCGCACATGTTGCTTCACAAGTGAGATCATACGCTTGCTCATTAAAAGGAAAGAAAGAGCCTTACCTTTAGTTGTGTTTTTATCTAAATTAGCACCATTAGCACGATACACTATAATGCTTTTATCTAGACTAAAACTGTTTTTCTTGTTTATTTTCTTACGTTTATCATATATCTCAGGACCACAAATTACTCCCACTTGATATTTTTGAACCATTGCATTTGCAATTTCACCAAGTATATACGAGGTCGAAGTTTCATCAGGTGGAAAGAGTTCTGTAACTATCCAAAGTCTTTGTTTTATTTGCTCCATGTATATGTTATTAATTAAAATGTATTAACAAGAGTTGGTTAAAAATAGATTATCGGCTAAGCCGCTTTGGCAGGTAGCACAAAGCGACTTAATGAACCATAGTACTATGTTATTAGCCCAATAATATGTACATCCAATTGTAAATATTTTGTAGCATAACTATCTATATTCTTTTATTTTCATTAGCTTTAAATCATTACAATTTGTTGCCACAGGTTGGAAATACAAACTATTTGATGTATTTATCCCTGTAGGAAATTTAAATACGCCAAATTGAAAAGTATAAAAAGGCATAAAGTCCTTCTTTTCCTTGTATATTTCATGGAAACTATTTTGTATATTTCCACAATACATATGTACATAGTTATCTTTTATGCCAGCTCCTCTTTTGCGTCCAAATAAGAAATCCATCTTTGATAAATTACGCCCATCACCTTCTACAGTAGTTGAAAAAACATATTGATCTTTCCACTGACAACCATAAATGCAAGAACCATCTATTTCTTTTAGCGTATAAATACGGCTATCAGACTTCATCAAATATATATGGTTTTTTGTAAAAGGAGCATCTGTCGCATATAGCACACCCTCTGGAAGAGCAAAAGCAACACATCCTCTATAGTTTTGATTATTACAACAAAAACATTCAACATTTTGAAAGTTTTTAGTAATCTTCCAAATAGCTGATGAGTAACCAAAATCACCTGTAAAGATCCAAAGACAGTTTCGATAATTATCAGGAACTATAGCGTGTATATGATTTATTTTTCCAGTAGGGTATGTGTAAACTATTTCCCATTTATCCTTTTCGACTCTTTTATAAACCGAAACGGGTTTTTTATTCATATTGAGGAGATAACCTCCAAAATAGATACCATTATCTATTGATGATACATTTTCTACTTTACAAAAGGTAAGGGGACGTACGCCTTTTTCACATTCATATCCTTTTGATATAGTTTCTAATTTTAAATTACATTCAACTATTTTAGTCCCGAAAGAAATGAGAATTGTTTGTTCATCAATAGCTATCGCTGCTCTCACTCCAATCCGAAGCAAACGATTCAGATAGTTACATCTACTTAGATATTTCTCTTTAAATTGAGTTGTAAGTGAGAATTGTTTTATAAGCGAATCTTGCTCAAAAATTAAAATATCTCCACTCTTATAGCATACTAGGCGTCCTGAAGGTAGAAAACATAAAGGAGAACATCTAACAGAAACTTCTTTAATCATAACTATAGTTTCAATACTTTTTTGTATAAATCATCATATAAACTAAAAACGATAGGCATTGAGTAGCACGTTGAAACTTTCTCAAATGCTTTCTTTCTAAGTTCGTCTGCTTTCTCTGGATTATTTTGAGCCCACAAGATGGCATCAGCTATACTCTTTGCAGATTTAGCTTCCACTAATAGTCCACATCTTTCACCGTCTATAGCGGTAAGCATATCTGGAATAGCAGCTCTCGGACATGACAACACTAGACATCCTTTACTCATGGCTTCCAAAATGGATATAGGAAATGCTTCAGACGCATAATATGTAGGTAATGCTATGATGCCCATCTTTTCCATATAGTCAACAGCTTCTTTGTTCGGTAATTTGCCTAATGTATGAATGCATTTGCCTTCCTCTTCTCCTATTTTGTATTTTAATTGATCTGCGACATCACTATTAGCAGGACCTATAAGATTTAAAGTTGTACCATTTTTCAAACTTTTTACGGCTTCCACTAATTCATATATACCTTTTGTAGGTACAAGATTGCCTATAAAAGCAATATCCTTGTATGAGCGAGAGGATATTTCAATATCTTTGTTTACCTCAATAAAGTTTGGGGCAATGTATACTTTTCCTCTTAATTTTGGTATAGAGTTAAGAAAAGTTTCCGAAGTAGAATCCAATACCAATATCATGTCATATAGTGGAAGTGTCTTTTTTAGCAGATATGATAGTATACCTCTTTTTTGATAATCATTCTTAATGCAACCATAGTGGCAATGTATAATGCATTTAGTTTTGTATTTTTTTGCAAGTTTAACCAATAAATAATCTCTAAGGGTTCCAAGGCTTCCTGTAGAGGCTGCATGCATTATTTGGTAATGCTCGGATTGCAATGCTCGCTTAACATCTGAATAGACTTCTTTTAAATCAAGCAGACCGTCTATTATACGCCTAAGAATAGATGCTTCAGCAAGTAAACCTCTACGAGTTGACAAATTTACATGAACCAATTTAAAATCCTGACTCTTATATTTATCTAAGATTTGTCTTGTCCATGTTTGAGTTCCTCCGTTTCCAGACGTACCAGAAACAAATAATACTTTATTCATTTTCGATAATTTTGATATATTGTTTTACAAATGATTGCTTTGAAAAATTCTTTACTGCAAAATCTCGACAAAAACACCCCATTTTTTCCATCTGATCTTTTTCCAATTGTAGAAATTTGATTATTTTATTTGCTATATCGCTTATATCGTTTGGATTAAAAAGATAGCCATACTGCTCTGATAAAACAATGCTAGGATTATCACATACATTGCTACATAGAACTGGTATTCCACAACTCATAGCTTCACAAACTACATTTGGGAAACCTTCATATATTGAAGGCAGACAAAAAGCCAATGATTTTTGATATTCAGGAATAATTTCATTTGTTGCTTTATGAAAAATAAAATGTTTTTCCAATTTTAATTTCCTTAATAATTTATGGCAAGCATTCTCATATTCTTGCATATCCGTATTACCAAACCAATCAAAAGTGATATTAAAACCTTGGTCTATTACTAGTCTTGCTGCTCTAATATAATTAAGAATGTTCTTTTGTGGAGTTATTCTTCCTACAGAAACAATTCGATTTATTTTTTTATACCTACTATTTATTGTAAATCTTTCTGTATCAACAAAATTAGTAATAGTTTGGACTTTGTTGGCCAATATTGGGTAATGTTTCATTAAGAATTTCTCTTGCGAATGAGAATTTGGAATAATTGCATCAGTATACTTGTACAAAAAAAAGCGTACCTTATCCTTAATACTAATATGCTGGGTTGTATTTCGTTCAGATACAAGTAATTTGAAATTGCCGCCAAACAATTTAGAGCAGCATGCGATTAAACTAGGAGACTCCTGATATGCTATTACTACATGTGGAGATAACTTCTTTATTTGCGAAATGATACGAGATATCCTGTGTACTGACGACTCAAATGAAGTTTCATAAACATGGGGAATGTTATTCTCAGTAAGTATATGTCTATAAAAACTGTCATTATGGTAAGTCATAACATACACTCTATACCCGTATTCTTTTAACAGACAAGCTAATCCTACTAATTGACGCTGAGCTCCGCCAGGGCAAAGATCATCTATTAAACAAATTATTTTTTTCATACTTAATTCCAAAATAGACCCTTTACCATTAAAAAAGGTAAGGGCATTATAAAAATATCAAGTGGTGTTGTAACTGCAAGTGCTCCTCCTATTATATAACCATATCTCATAAACATTAAGAAGGAACATGAAAACGCTAATAAATATAAGGTCTTTGGTTTTGTAAAACCAAAATGTTTAAACCATACAAAGATACAAAGAACTCTAAGGAACCAGTAATAACGCGCTCCCATTTCAGGAATAAACTGAACAAGATTTACAAGGGTAAAAATGAACAAATAGAATTGCAGAAGTCTAGTATTACTATTTGTTTTCTTTTTTATGTCTGCCTGTTTTATTAGTTGCCAAGTCATTATTATATATGACACTTTCATCATTAATTCAAATGAAGCTTGTACCCACCAAAACCCAGATCTTCCTTCTTGAAGGACGTACGTTGAAAAAGCTTCATCTGAAAGATAAATACTAGCCCATGTTTGAAGAGAAGGAGGTAAAATGTCTATATCTATATAATTCATTAAGTTTGCATCCAAAAATGCAAGTGGAATAGAAATTATAGCTACAGTTTTGAAAAATTTTATATTTTTGGGTATAATCAGATATATAAGAAATGTTCCTACAAAAGGTAATAAGCCAGAATGGCACATCGGAGCAAAGCTTAATAGAAGCAATGATTTTATTTTTTTTCTTTTATAAAAAAATAAAACAGAAGCCATTACACATAACCAAAATCCTGTTGCGAAACGTGGGTTTTGAACAGTTAGGATATCCCTTGGAAAGATGAACATTGCTATTAGAATTACTCCTAACATGGAGGCATTCTTATATCTTTCATCATCTGTTAGGAATTTCATAGTTTTTAATTGGCATAATGCTATGGGAATTGACGCTAAAAAGAAAAAAAAGTGATAGTTATTAGAAAACGATTTGACAAACCAAGTTAAGATACTTTCATATATATCACGCGGAGCTGAATCTGAATTAGAAAAATATGCTTTCACATCAAAGAAAAGTTGATCTTTTGAAATTGTAGTCGATTCAAATCTTTCAAGAACTCCAATAAAATCATCATATTTCTCTAAATTAGTAGGAGACATGTGCCAACATATCAATAAACTAAATAAAAAAAATATTACATATGAAGATTTTTCTTTAGCGTGAAACACAGAATGTATCCAAGCTCCAAAAGGGAAAATGATGTAAAACATCATTTTTTCCTTTAAGTTAGTATTGTTTATATAATTCATTTTTATCTGTTATAATTAGACTAAGTATTTTTGAGTCCACTTGAAAAAAGTCAGATCTCTATTAATTTTAATGCAAAATGGCGTAAAAAAGACAAATAAAAAGTTTCTAACGCAACATATTTTATAAAAAAAGACTTTGCTCTAATACTATAATGATAACATTCTACTTATCTGAATTATTACCACAAAAATTGGTATAAAACCTATGGAAATCTATATTAAATCTCTCATATATTGGTTTCCAATTTAATTTGATAGAGTTATAATAATAGAGTTGTAAAGTCTAAAAGTTAAATGAAATAATGTCCATCTTTGTTTTTTTACAATAATACAGAATAAATATCTTACTTTTTGACTTTACAAACTACTAGCAGACTTACAAAACTTTAATAGTTCATTAAATCCTATTGATTTTACTTTTAAAGATGTACTTAAGTATAAAACTACTTTACATCAATAAATTCTCCAAACTTATAATCCCATTCATTAGGTTCAAATGGTACTATTCCACTCCAATGGAAGAACGTTAATTCCCCAAAATATATGTGACCATTAATATTATAGAGATCAACTCGAACATGTTTTATACCTTTCGAAAGCTCTTCAGCAATTTTTATCATCTCTTCGAAATTTTCAGGTTTTGTAGGCCATACATCTGCATTTGGATGTCCATTTATTATAGGAAGATGATTAAATTCTCTATCATAAAAATCAAATCTTGTGTCATTCTGTTGACGACCTGTAGCTACAAAAAGAAATTTTGCTTTCCCATTAAAACAAAAAAACTTATAATCTTTCAATTCAAAGCCACTTTCATCCTCCATGTACTTCTCTGCTATATATCTGTGAGGTACATTTTTATAGGGATATTCTTTACTTATGAGAGTGTAATCTCTACCTCCATCTGATTTGAGTTTAGTAATTGCTGCTTGTATGTCAAGTCTTGATTTATCTTTACATACAACGACTCCTCCTGAATCATTTGTTGCTTTGATTACAAATTGTGAAGGTAGAGAATTCCAATCAATTTCATCTACAGAATTCCAGATGCCAAGTGTTGGTATTATATATTTTTCACCGACAATTGAAGCAACATTTTTTTTTGCTTCAATTTTATCAACCATCTGTGTATATTCAGGATGTTTGTCGTTTAGTTTAAGCCATTGTAGTTTTTCGTTGAACGTTTTTGGATTCTTGAAATCCATCCAATATCCCATTTCGAGTCGGAACTTAACTTTTGTAAAAAACTCATCAGGCATAATGGGAGCAAAATAATCCCAGGCAACACGAGCCACAACTATTGGCTTGTGAAAAAGATAGTAAAAAAATTTTTGAATTCTTGTTTTTGACATATTATAATTTATTAAATAGGTTTATCCACTGATTAGCTATAATCGAAACATCATATTGTTTGACTTGTTCTATTGCATTCATAGACATTTGTCTCCATTTTGCTTCGTTTTCAACATAAAATTGTAGTCGCTTAGCCATATTGTCTTCTGTTGGTTCTGTAATAATGCCACTTACTCCGTCTTTGATAATATCAAAAACAGTTTCATAAGTACCATATACACAAGGTACACAGCCAAACGTCATACCTTCTGTAATAGTCATACACCAACTTTCGCTCCATGATGTTATAGCCACAAATTTTGCTTTGGCATAGTATTCTTTTACATTATCCCGACGCCCGACTAAATTGATGTTTTTAATATTATTTTCATCAACATCGCAGGCTACAATATTTATTACCGCAGAAACATTTTGTTTGTAGTCAAAATTCAAGCCGTCAATCATTTTAATGCTGGAGTTGCTTATAACAACTGGCTGAGTAGCTTCATTAAGCGGTTTATCAGCTTTTATTGTGTTGTTTAGCATATAAAGTCCTGTTACAGAATTTATATTTATTGAACCGTACATGCTTGGTACATCTATTGTGTTATTTTCAATCAACACTCCGTCTATGCAAGCCTGTTCACCGAGTTGTGCATTCCATGAATATATTTTCAGTGGAACGTACTTTGAACTGATACCCTCACTCTTAACTGTATTATTTCTAAACGTAAGAGCGGACGGCACAAGTCCCTCGTTGCTCGTTCCGTGAATTTCATTTGCAGCTTCCAATGCCGCTCCAGAATTATTTTCCATAATGTTATTTTCAACTATAGAACAAGCCGATCTTATGATATACGCATGACGTCTTGAATTTTTAAATGTACTGTTCTTTATAATATTTCCTTTATTTGCCGAATCAAGATTATACATA
>ENA-ORMX01002366-ORMX01002366.1-human-gut-metagenome-genome-assembly--contig:-NODE-2366-length-10982-cov-2.430768_pt1 | contig 10982 bp, 10 predicted proteins | sample MGYA00242108_ERZ509007 | MGnify/ENA primary metagenome ERZ509007 (study PRJEB26280, sample SAMEA2338745) | human gut metagenome | biome: human gut; feature: human-associated habitat; material: faeces...
GGAAACAATAAATACTGCATTAGAAATTCATTACAACAATATATTACCCGGAAATGGTAAATCTAAAGCTGACAAGGTAAAAAAATCGGTAAAGAATGATCTGCAAAAAAGCATTACTGAAATCAATGAGCTTGTTAGCAATTATAAATTATGTCCGGATGATAATATTAAAGCAGAGACATATATACATGAAATATCACATATATTGAATAATTTTGAAGCACAGGAGCTTAAGTATAATCCTGAAATTCATCTGGTGGAAAGTGAATTGAAAGCATCTGAATTAAAAAATGTTCTCGATGTAATAATGAATGCTTTTCATTGGTGTTCGGTTTTTATGACAGAGGAGCTGGTAGATAAAGATAATAATTTTTATGCGGAGTTAGAAGAGATATATGACGAAATATATCCGGTAATTTCATTGTATAATCTTGTGCGTAATTATGTAACGCAGAAGCCATATAGTACAAAAAAAATTAAATTGAATTTTGGTATTCCTACACTAGCGGATGGATGGAGTAAAAGTAAAGAATATAGTAATAATGCAATTATTCTCATGCGTGATAATTTGTACTATTTAGGAATATTTAATGCAAAAAATAAGCCTGACAAAAAGATAATTGAAGGTAATACATCAGAAAATAAAGGGGATTATAAGAAGATGATTTATAATCTTCTGCCAGGACCAAATAAAATGATCCCCAAGGTATTCCTCTCTTCAAAAACCGGAGTGGAAACATATAAGCCGTCTGCCTATATATTGGAAGGCTATAAACAAAACAAGCATCTTAAATCCTCTAAGGATTTTGATATAACGTTTTGTCGTGATTTGATTGATTATTTTAAGAACTGTATAGCAATACATCCTGAATGGAAGAATTTTGGCTTTGATTTTTCTGACACCTCCACATATGAAGATATCAGCGGATTTTACAGAGAAGTCGAATTGCAAGGTTATAAAATCGACTGGAAATATATCAGCGAAAAGGATATTGATTTGTTGCAGGAAAAAGGACAGTTATATTTATTCCAAATATATAACAAAGATTTTTCCAAGAAAAGTACCGGAAATGATAATCTTCATACTATGTATTTGAAGAATTTGTTTAGTGAAGAGAATTTAAAGGATATTGTACTGAAATTAAACGGTGAGGCGGAAATCTTCTTTAGAAAATCAAGCATAAAGAATCCTATAATTCATAAAAAAGGCTCTATTCTTGTAAATAGAACATATGAAGCAGAGGAAAAAGATCAATTTGGAAATATCCAGATAGTCAGGAAAACCATACCGGAAAATATATATCAGGAGCTTTATAAATATTTCAATGATAAAAGTGATAAAGAACTTTCGGATGAAGCAGCTAAGCTTAAGAATGTAGTAGGTCATCATGAGGCTGCTACAAACATAGTAAAAGATTATAGATATACATATGATAAATATTTTCTTCATATGCCTATTACAATCAATTTTAAAGCCAATAAGACAAGCTTTATTAATGACAGAATATTACAATATATTGCTAAAGAAAAGGATTTGCATGTAATAGGCATTGATCGTGGTGAAAGAAACCTGATATATGTTTCAGTAATTGATACTTGTGGAAATATTGTTGAACAAAAATCGTTTAACATTGTTAATGGATATGATTATCAGATTAAGCTCAAGCAGCAGGAGGGGGCGCGACAAATCGCACGAAAAGAATGGAAAGAAATTGGCAAAATAAAAGAAATTAAAGAAGGCTATTTATCTCTTGTAATTCATGAAATTTCAAAGATGGTTATTAAATATAATGCCATAATTGCAATGGAGGATTTAAGCTACGGATTTAAAAAAGGTCGTTTCAAGGTTGAGCGACAGGTTTACCAGAAATTTGAGACAATGCTTATCAACAAACTCAACTATCTGGTATTTAAAGATATATCCATAACTGAAAACGGTGGTCTTCTAAAGGGATACCAGCTTACATATATTCCAGATAAACTGAAAAATGTGGGTCATCAATGTGGCTGTATATTTTATGTACCTGCTGCCTATACATCAAAAATAGATCCTACAACCGGATTTGTAAATATATTCAAATTTAAAGATTTAACAGTTGATGCGAAGAGAGAATTTATAAAAAAATTTGACAGTATCAGATATGATTCAGATAAAAATCTGTTTTGTTTTACATTTGATTATAATAACTTTATTACGCAAAATACTGTTATGTCAAAGTCAAGCTGGAGTGTATATACGTACGGAGTTAGGATAAAAAGAAGATTTGTCAATGGCAGGTTCTCAAATGAATCGGATACAATTGATATAACAAAAGATATGGAAAAAACCCTCGAAATGACAGATATAAATTGGAGAGATGGTCATGATCTGAGACAGGATATTATTGATTATGAAATCGTACAACACATATTTGAGATTTTCAAATTGACTGTACAAATGAGAAACAGTTTAAGTGAATTAGAAGACAGGGATTATGACCGTTTGATTTCTCCGGTGCTCAATGAAAATAATATATTTTATGATTCAGCTAAAGCAGGAGATGCGTTACCTAAAGACGCAGATGCTAATGGTGCATATTGTATAGCTCTAAAAGGCTTGTATGAAATCAAACAAATTACAGAGAATTGGAAAGAAGACGGTAAGTTTTCAAGAGATAAACTTAAAATTTCCAATAAGGACTGGTTTGACTTTATTCAAAATAAAAGGTATTTATAATGGATGATTTGATAATTATTTCAAATTTAAATGATTTCATTTTTTGTCCGGCTTCCATATATTTCCATAAATTATATGGAAGCGAGGACACAATTATGTATCAGTCAAAAGCTCAGCTTGATGGAACCAAGGCACATGAAAAAATAGACAATGGGACATATTCAACACGAAAAAATATACTAATTTCAAATGACAAATTACGAACCAGTTTTGCTAAGTATCTGTCAAGATTTGGACATCGAATTCAATATTCAGTATTTGAGATTGACAACAGTAAAAGAATTGTTGATAATATAGTTAACGATTTGACGAACACATTTGAAAAACGATTTTCACAATCAGATAGTGTATATATTTTCAAAATGTCATCAAGCTGTGAAGTTCTAAGATATGGTTATGCCAAAAATGAAGAAAATGATTTTTTCATCATAACGTAATGCAAGCCTGGACCTTAATTTTATAATAATCTATATTACTTAACATATATTGTGCAAATGTTATATAAAATAATAAAAATAAAGTTGCTTGGCTCCAAAAAATTGTGCAAATACACAAATTTGGAGTTAAGTAATATAGAATAATTTCTACTGTTGTAGATCTCTGCCCTGTTCAGGATGCTGTTCATCGTTGAGTAATATAGAATAATTTCTACTGTTGTAGATACTGCCGACACCACCATTAGTGCCACCGTTAAGTAATATAGAATAATTTCTACTGTTGTAGATCACCCTGGATGGCTTCTCTTGTCTCACGTTAAGTAATATAGAATAATTTCTACTGTTGTAGATCTATACGTTTTACAGAATCCATAAACGCATTGTTAAGTAATATAGATTATTTTTTTCAATAAATTTCACTATTTTAGTAACTGAAAAATTTACGTGACTGTATATAAAATCAAGACAACAAGCAATATTATTTTAGAGTTTAGTTTTATTAAATATTAAACTAGACGATTTTGATTTATTAAAGTAATATATAAGAATGCGAAGCAGCTTTTCACAGTTTTTAGATTATCGACACACTGTGTCGACAATCTGTAAGCAGTATACTTATTTCATTGATGAATATTATATGAGATTACGAAATAAAAGATTTTCCACTCGCTGAGTGAAAAAATCATCTAACAACTAATTATTAACAAATATAATATTATCAATTCTAACAGAAAGGATTTATAGTATGGCAGATTTTAAATATGAAATAGTAGAACACATAGGCACACTCTCAGAAAGTGCCAAAGGATGGACAAAGGAACTCAACAGAATTTCATGGAATGGTGGAGAACCAAAGTATGATATCAGAGACTGGTCACCGGAACACGAGAAGATGGGAAAGGGTGTTACGTTGTCTGAGGATGAGATGGCGAAACTGAAGGAATTGTTGTAAATATCATTTGAATTACATGGAGGACAAAATCATGAGCAAAGTATTAGAAGAAATGAAAACCAGAAGAAGTATTCGCAAATTCAAACCGGACATGATTCCGCAGGACATCCTCGACCGGATAATTGAGGCCGGAACCTTTGCGGCAAACGGCAGAGGTGCACAGAACACCATTATTATTCAGGTGACAAACAAGGAAATAAGGGATGAAATCGCTAAGAGAAATGCCGACATAATGGGAAGTAATACTGATCCATTTTATGGTGCGCCGGTTATTCTTATCGTTCTTGGAAAGAAGGACTGGCCTACACATGTCTATGACGGCAGTCTTGTGATGGGAAACCTGATGCTTGCGGCTCATGATCTTGGTATTGGAAGCTGCTGGATTCACCGCGCGAAGGAAGAGTTTGAGTCTGCCTGGGGCAAGGAGCTTCTCAAATCACTCGGTATCGAGGATGAGTATGAGGGAATCGGACATTGTGCTCTTGGATATGTCGATGGAGATTATCCTGACGTGATTCCGAGAAAAGAGAATCGCGTATTTTACATATAGGAGATAGCCACCATGAATTTTTTATTTGTAGCACTGGGTGGCGCCGTAGGTGCAATGGCTAGATATGCCATCAGCCTTATACCTTTAAAAACTGAGTTTCCTTTTTTGACTTTAATCACCAACGTAGTTTTCTACATTTTCGCTGGAATCATATAATCTGTTTGAACATAATCACGGCCTGCTTGGGTGCGGATATGTGTTGTTGAGCTGTTTAGGATGTATACTCGGTGTGATGTGTGGCGAAAAACTAGCTGCAATAATCAAGTGACGAGTATCGTGCGGTTTTGCAAATGTGTGTGGTGTGATTCTGAATAGTTACAATACAAATTGATGGGGAGATAAGTGTATATGAGTGAAACGGAAAACAATGAGCTGACTGCTGAGAAGCAATCTAAGGAACCCAGGAGCAATCAAAAGCTAAAGCTTTTGTATCTGGCCAAAATTCTTTTGAATAATACGGATGCCAATCATGATATTACGCTTGATGAGATTTTAAATAAGCTGCATGCATACGATGTCACGGCCGCGAGAAAAAGTCTGTATGATGATATAGCACAGCTGAATGATTTTGGTATCAAAACCCAAAAGACGCAGTATGGCAGGACTGTCCATTATAAGGTGATAGGCAGGGCATTTGAGCTGGCGGAGCTTAAGCTTTTAGTGGATTCTGTCGCGGCTGCTAAATTCATCACTGAGGAGAAATCCAATGAGCTTATTAAGAAGCTGGAGAGTCTTACAAGCAGACAGGAGGCTGCCACTCTGCAGCGTCAGGTATATGTTGCCGGAAGAGTGAAAACCATGAATAGCGACATCATGAAAAATGTCGATGCCATACACAATGCAATTGCAAATAATTCAAGTCTTTCGTTTCAATATTGCCGGTGGAATACGAAAAAAGAGCTTGAGGTGAAGCATGACGGCGCCAGATATCATGTCAGTCCATGGGGACTGCTGTGGAATGATGGCAATTACTATCTGATTGGATATGACCATGATACACAGGTAAAGGATATTCGTCATTACCGTGTAGATAAGATGAAGAATATCCTGATTGAAAATAAAGTCCGTGAGGGCAGGGAGAAGCTTAAAAAACTCGATATTGCTTCTTATGGCAAATCGAAGTTTGGTATGTACAATGGAGAAGAGATTAAGGCTGAGATACTGTGCAAAAACAGCGCTATAGGTGTCATGATTGACAGGTTCGGAACCTATGTGACAATCTTAAAGAAGGATGAAGCTCATTCGCGTGTTTTTGTTAAGGTAGCTGATAACAAGCTTTTTATTCATTGGATTATGGCTATGGGGGATAATTTTAAGATAATAGGCCCGGAAAATCTGGTGAAAGAGGTTCATGATGAGCTTGAAAGACTAACAAAACAATATGAGCATGCAGACTAAATCTTGAAGAAAGTGCCAAATTGTACAAATAAAATCTTGAAGAAAGTGCCAAATTGGGGAAATAAAATCTTGAAGAGAGGTATACATGAGTATTTTAAACGTAGAGCACCTAAGCCATGGTTTTGGCGACCGTGCTATTTTTGAGGATGTTTCCTTCAGACTGTTGAAGGGCGAGCACATAGGGCTTGTCGGTGCAAACGGTGAGGGAAAATCGACTTTTATGAATATTATCACAGGCAGACTTATGCCTGATGAGGGCAAAATAGAGTGGGCCAAGAAGGTGCGTGTGGGTTATCTCGATCAGCACACAGCGCTTGAAAAGGGTATGACTATCGGCTCCGTTCTTTCCTCTGCATTTGATTTCCTTTATGATATGGAAAATGAGATGAACGACATATATGCGCGTCTTGGCGATGTGGACGAGGATGAGATGAATAAGCTGATGGAGGAAGCCGGCACGATTCAGGACATGCTTACCATGCATGATTTCTATATGATTGATGCAAAGGTTGAGGAGGTTGCAAGGGCTCTTGGACTTTTAGACCTGGGGCTTGATAAAGACGTTACCGATTTAAGCGGTGGTCAGAGAACCAAAGTGCTGATGGGAAAGCTCCTCTTGGAGAAGCCGGACATTCTGCTTTTGGATGAGCCTACCAACTATCTGGATGTGGAGCATATTGAGTGGCTTAAGCGATATCTGAACGATTATGAGAATGCGTTTATTCTCATTTCTCACGATATACCATTTCTAAACAGCGTGGTAAATCTCATCTATCACATGGATAATAAGAAGCTCGACAGGTATGTCGGGGATTATGACAAGTTTATGGAAGTCTATGAGATGAAGAAAGCCCAGCTTGAGGCTGCGTACAACAAACAGCAGCAGGAGATTAAAGAGCTGAAGAATTTTGTGGCTAGAAATAAGGCGCGTGTCGCTACAAGGAATATGGCGATGTCACGTCAGAAGAAGCTTGACAAGATGGATGTTATTGAGCTGGCTGCTGAAAAGCCAAAGCCGGAGTTTAACTTTAAGACAGCGCGTACTCCGGGGCGTTATATTTTCCAGACAAATGGTCTGGTCATTGGCTATGATGATCCGCTTTCATCTGCTCTCGACCTTGAGATGGAGAGGGGACAAAAGATTGTTCTTACCGGTGCAAACGGCATCGGAAAGACGACATTGCTTAAGAGTATTCTTGGGCTGATAAAGCCGCTTTCAGGAAGTGTTACACTTGGAGATTATCTGGAGATAGGGTACTTTGAGCAGGAGATGGATCAGTCGGTTACAACCACATGTATTGAGGAGATATGGAACGAGTTTCCTGCATTTTCGCAGTATGAGGTGCGAAGTGCGCTTGCCAAGTGTGGCCTGACCACAAAGCATATTGAAAGCCAGGTGCGTGTGTTAAGCGGCGGTGAACAGGCAAAGGTACGCCTGTGCAAGCTGATAAACAGAGAGACAAATATTCTGCTTCTGGATGAGCCTACCAACCATCTGGATGTGGATGCTAAGGATGAGCTGAAGCGTGCCTTAAAGGAGTACAAGGGCAGCATACTTATGGTATGCCATGAGCCGGATTTCTATGATGGGCTTGCGACGGATGTGTGGGATTGTTCAAAGTGGACTACGAGATTATAGATTTATAAATTATGAATTAGATATGCATGCCTTTTAAGACATAGATATTTAGAGCAGGAGATGATTTTTATGCATATCAGTATACTTTTAATGGAACAGATAATAGAGCTTTTTATCATGATTTTCATGGGCTTTATTATCGTGAAAGCAGGTATTGTGAAGGATGAGGACAGCAAGGTTTTATCAAAGATTGTGCTGTATCTGATTATACCGTGTGTTATTATCAATGCCTTTCAGGTGGATTACACTTCAAAAACAGTGAGAGGTCTTTTGATTGCATTTGCGGCATCGGTGATTTTGCAGTTAGTTTTGCTGTTTATCATTTCTGCTATGGGCAGGCTTTTCCATATGAATGAGGTGGAGGTCGCATCAGTTTATTATTCAAATTCAGGCAATCTGATTGTTCCGATTGTGACATTTATACTGGGGCAGGAGTGGGTGCTCTACGGCTGTGCTTTCATGAGTGTGCAGCTGGTATTTTTGTGGACTCACTGCAAAAAGATTATAAGCCGTGAAAGCTCCTATGACTGGCGAAAGATTGTCCTTAATATCAATATGATTTCCATAGTAATAGGTGTGGTGCTTTTCTTTACAAGGATTCATCTGCCGCAGCTTATCAATGACACAATCGGTTCTGTCGGCAGTATGATTGGACCTGCCAGCATGATTGTGACAGGCATGCTATTTGCAGGGATGGATTTGAAGAAGGTTTTTGCCAACAGAAGGGTGTATTTTGTTACCTTTCTCAGGATGCTTCTGGTTCCGTTGATATCGCTTATTCTTATTAAAATCAGCCATATGGCATATCTTTCTGCAGATGCGCCAAAGATTATGCTTATAGTTTTCTTAGCAGTTATTACGCCTTCGGCATCGACTGTCACACAGATGTGTCAGGTGTATGGCAATGATTCAAGGTATGCCAGCGCAATAAATGTAGTGACAACACTTTGTGCTGTAGTGACGATGCCGGTTATGGTGCTTTTATTTGAAGAATTTATATAAAAACAAAAAGTCATGAAGCATGTTTTTAAACTAGAAGGTCATCACACAGTCCCTTGTGATTTCATCAAGCGAAGATACACCACACATCTTCATGGTGTCTTCAAGCTCTGTACCGATTTTGTCTATGTATGCACGTACACCATCGGCCTTACCGCCGTATACAGCCGTTACAAACGGTCTTGCGATAAGAACTCCGTCTGCACCCAGTGCAAGGGCTTTAAAGACGTCTGTGCCGCTTCTGATGCCTCCATCTACAAGAATCTTAATGCCTGAGCCTTCAAGAGCCTTTACGATGCTTTCAAGCACCTCAGCAGTGGCAGGACACTGATCCAGCACACGTCCACCGTGATTTGATACAATAATAGCGCTTGCGCCTGCCTCTTTTGCTTTAAGCGCACCCTTTACAGTCATAATCCCCTTTACAATAAATGGGGTTCCGGCCATCTGTATGATATCGCAAAGCTCTGAAACTGTCTTGCTTCCGGCTGGCGGATCAAGATTTTTGAGGAATGGAAGACCGGCTGCATCGATATCCATAGCTACTGCAAATGCGCCTGATTCATGTACCAGCTCCATTTTCTCACGTATGGTCTCAATGTTCCATGGCTTTACGGTAGGTATTCCTGCACCATCTGCATTTTTGATAGCCTTGGTGGCTGCAACCATGACATTTGGGTCAGTTCCGTCGCCTGTGAAAGTTGCAATGCCGTTCTCGGCACAGGCTGACACGAGGATATCGTTGTATGTTACATCATCCAGACAGTCTCCGTAGTGCAGCTGTACCGCACCGACAGGACCTGCAAATACCGGATATTTAAAAGTACGGCCGAAGAGTGAGAAAGCGGTGTCTACAGGCTTATTTTCGGCAATAGTATCCATGTTTACACGGATTTGTTTCCATTTGTCGTAGTTGCGTATGGCTGTGTCTCCGATGCCCTTTGAGCCGGGACCGGGCATCTGGTTTTTGCATGCGCGACCGTTGCATTCAGGACAGGCCTTGCAGAATTTTCCAAGACGTGGTCTGGCATTTTCGATACATTCTGTGTAGTTCATATTTTTCCTCCAAGTGTAAATCTTTTTAAATTTTATTATTGAGATTATAACACGATAATTTTTTTATGTATACAAAACATATGAAAAGCTCTTGACTTGGAGTGGACTCCAAGTGATATAGTTTCATTGTAACAATCAAAAAGGAGGCGATGTGAGTGACTATCAAGGAAGTGAGTGAGCGTTTTGGTGTGTCTACTGATACACTCAGGTATTATGAACGCATAGGCCTGATTCCACAGATTGCACGGACTGCAGGAGGTATACGCGATTATACCGAATCAGATATCAGCTGGGTGGAGCACACTATATGTATGCGCAGTGCCGGAGTTCCGATTGAGGCGCTTATAGAATATATCAGGCTTTTTCAGATGGGAGATGCCACATTTGAAGCAAGGTGTCAGCTTCTCAAGGAGCAATACGAGCAGCTTGATGAGCAGAAAAAACAGATTGAAAACACGATGGAACGCTTACAGTATAAAATTTCTAAATACGAGAATGCGATAAAGACAGGTGAATTGACCTGGGACAAATAGGAGGACACAAAATAATATGTATCTTGAGAAAATTAACGGACCAGAAGATGTAAAGAAAATTAAGATAGATGAACTGCCGGTGCTGGCGCATGAGATAAGAGATGCCCTTTTGGTAAGAGCAAGTAAGCATGGCGGACATTTTGGACCGAATTTTGGAATGGTAGAGGCGACAATCGCTTTACATTATGTATTTGAATCACCTAAGGATAAAATTATTTATGATGTATCGCACCAGAGTTATCCTCATAAGATGCTTACGGGGCGTAAGGAAGCGTATTTGTCTGAACAGCACTATGATGATGTGTCAGGCTATACAAATCCAAACGAGAGCGAGCATGATTTTTTTACAGTCGGACATACATCAACGTCGGTCAGTCTGGCTGCAGGTCTTGCAAAGGCAAGGGACTTAAAGGGTGAAAACGGCAATGTGATTGCTGTCATCGGAGACGGCTCATTAAGCGGAGGAGAAGCACTTGAGGGACTTGATTTTGCTGCTGAGCTTCAAAGCAATTTTATTATTATAGTAAATGACAACGATATGTCGATTGCTGAAAATCATGGAGGTCTCTATCAGAATCTTGCTCTGCTTCGAAAGACTGACGGTCAGGCAGAATGCAATCTGTTTAAGGCTATGGGACTTGACTATGTGTATGTGGACAGGGGCAACGATGTTGCAGCTCTTATTAAGGCATTTAAAGAGGT
>ENA-ORMX01002373-ORMX01002373.1-human-gut-metagenome-genome-assembly--contig:-NODE-2373-length-10958-cov-9.041181_pt1 | contig 10958 bp, 9 predicted proteins | sample MGYA00242108_ERZ509007 | MGnify/ENA primary metagenome ERZ509007 (study PRJEB26280, sample SAMEA2338745) | human gut metagenome | biome: human gut; feature: human-associated habitat; material: faeces...
TTATCATCCCACTTTTATGCTCATATCGGGGCGGGTCCTAAGGTCTTTCACCCACTTATGAGCAAGCTCATGTGGGTTTAGACCTTTTGACCCTGGCATCATAATATGATGTAATCTGCTTTTTCCCACACAGAGAATGTCTGAAAGTATGCCTCTTCCAGCGGGATCCACAGCTGTAAAAAGTCCTGTAATCTGTCCTCGCCGTTCCGCTTGCGGATCCGCTCTTCCTGTGTCTTCCCATCAATATCCAGAAATACCCGACGATCCATATAGTCACCAAATACCGGGTGGCAGCTGTAGGCTCCCTCCACGAATACATAACCGTTATTTTCTACCGGAATCTCTTCTCCCAGGGTCATCCGGGAGCAATCAAATCTCCGATAGGAAAAAGGTCTTCCAGATCTCAGATTCGGGAGCACTTCCGTTAAAAAGCGTTCATAGTGCACATTTCCTCCGGGCTCGCTTCTGCGTTCCTGTGTCCGAAGTGCAGGCGGCAGGAAAAAATCATCCATATGGATTACATCCCCACCCAGTTCCTTTACCAGTCTTGCAGCCAGTGTCGTCTTCCCGGCCGCGCATCTTCCGTCAATGGCAATGATGCGTACCTCTTTAGAGAGTTCCCTTAATTCCTCTGCCAGATCATTAAAAAATCTTCGCGATCTCATCCACAGCCTCCGCAATGTATTCTCCCAGCCGTCTGCTCTCTACTCCCACGATCGTCGCATGGCATTTGTTCATGGGGATCAGGACCAGCTTCGCATCACCAGAAGCCACTGCCGTCGCCATCGTGGGTGTGATCTCTCCTAACATAGCATCTGCCATAACGATTCCCATGGGTCCCATGATCACGTCCGCTCTCTTACTGTTATATACCACAGCGTTCTCTCCGGTGGCTCCGCTTGTCACGCCGCTTTTCATCATATTCGCCGTAGCCGTGGCGTTGGTTCCCACAGCGATCAGTTCCGCCTCAGGGAAACGTTCCTTTAATGCCTCCAGCAGGCTTCTGCCTACGCCTCCGCCCTGGCCATCCATTACCATAATACGCATAACCTTACTCCTGTAAAAATAATACTTGTTTCATGATAGCATGGCAGATGCTTTTTTGCAATTTATCTTGACAAAAAAATGCTTACCCTTTATTATAAGTTGTGCTTCACGAAGGAGCCTGACGCCAGAAGGCATATTACCCCAGAAGGGGGAACTATGCCGTTCTGGCTTTTTTATTACTGTTCAGGAGGTTTCATTCCATGAAAAAATTAACCGTTTTAAACAAGAGCATTATCACCGCTCTGTGTGTTGCCTTATGCGTGGTACTGCCTATGGCTCTGCATGCGATCCCTAAGGGTGGCGTCCTGTTCTCTCCCATGCATCTGCCCGTACTGCTGTGCGGTCTGGTCTGCGGAGCTCCCTTCGGTCTCATCTGTGGTATTTTAGGGCCCTTTGTATCCAGTATACTCACCGGCATGCCCGCTTTCGGCTATATGCCCATCATGATGATCGAGCTGGGACTCTATGGTCTGATCAGCGGTCTGGTCATGCAGCTTCTCCGCAGCGGCAAGCTGGTCATTGATCTGTATGCGGCTTTGATCATCGCCATGCTTGGCGGTCGCGTGATCACCGGAATCCTGCGTGCCCTGATCTTCGCCGGCGGTTCTTACAGCTGGTCTGCCTGGGCTACCGGATATTTCGTATCCTGTCTCCCCGGCATCATCCTTCAGCTGATCTTACTTCCTACCATTTATGTGGCATTGGAACGCGCTCATCTCCTGCCGGTTCGTTACGCTGCCGTTTCTGCTACTGCAGAGGCCGAAGCTGCATAAATCCATACACCATCGAGCCGGCCGGCTCCTCGTACTCACAGAAAAATGGCTCCTCTGTCTTACGACAGGAGAGCCATTTTTTGTCTGTATATCCGTATGAAATACAAGATCTCCGCCACTGCGGTAATGCTCCAGGAAAACATATACAGCAGGTACAGGGACGGAATCGTATGAAAATACGCAAATACCGTATAAACCCAGATCACACGGAATACGCAGGATCCCATGATGACAATGAACATCGGTATAATACTTTTGCCCAGGGCTCTGGCTGCCGCAATGGTACAGTCCATAAATGCCGAGATGCAATAGGAGAAGCCCATAATCGTCAGACGATACATTCCGGCATCCATAACTGCCGCATCTCTGGTAAACAGAGACAAAAACGGTCTTCCGAAAACCACCAGTGACACTCCCAGGAGCAGACCGATGCCGAAGGAATATGCCAGGCTGATGAGGTAACTGTTCCGCACTCTTTTCTTTTTACCGGCGCCGTAATTCTGCCCCATAAAGCTGCCGCAGGCAGTATAGAATGCTGCCATGACATCATACACCAGTGCATCCGCATTGGAAGCTGCGGAATTGCCCGCCACCATCGTGGCATCAAAGGAGTTCACGCCCATCTGGACAAAGCTGTTGGCGAACTGGAAGATCACGTTCTGTAATCCGGAGGGCATTCCCAGCTTCAGAATATCCCTCGTAAGTTCCCGATCCATCCGCAGTTTTCCGGGATGCAGTGCATAGATGTCTTTGCTTCGAAGCAGTGCCTGTAAGATCAGCACAGCGGACACGTATTGGGAAATGATACTTGCTAATGCCACTCCCGCTACATCCATCCGGCAGACAATGACGAAGAAAAGATTTAAGATTATATTCAGCACTCCGGAAAATCCCAGATAATACAACGGCTTTTTCGTATTGCCCACCGCACTGTACACCGCGTTACCGAAATTGTAAATTGCCAGTGCCGGCATTCCCAGGTAATAGATCCGCAGGTACAATACCGCTTTGTCCAACAGCTCTTTCTTCGTCTTCAATGCCGTCAGCATCCACTCAGACAAGCCTACCCCCAGCACTAATAACAATACGCCCATGATCAGGCTGACCAGTGCTGCGGAATGGATGGTCTTCGACAGGCTGTCCTTATCTTTTGCTCCGTAATATAATGCCGTTAATACATTGATACCGCCGGACAGACCAATGAGGAACCCGGTAAACATGGTGACCAGTGTCGCCGTGGAGCCCACCGCGCCCAGAGACAGAGATCCCGCGAACTGTCCGATCACTGCAATATCCGCCATATTGAAAAGCACCTGTAGCAGATTGGATAGCATCAGCGGCACACTGAAGATCAGTATTTTCTTCCCTAAGGATCCTTCCGTCAGATCCTGCATATTCTGTTTCATCTTGCTTTTATCCTTTTCCCTGTTACTTACTTGATTCGAATTACAATCCTCCCCACCAGCTTCCACTCTGACGAAAAGAACGGCCAAAAAGCTTTTTTGCTCTCTGACCGTTCCCTATTCTAGCATATCTTTTCTTAGTTTGCCATATTTCTTTGTTATATTTTGTGCTATATTTATCTGCTATTTTCTGCTGTATTACGCTACCTATTTTTCTGAATTTTTCCCTGCACCGAACAGCTTACGGATACAGCTGTAAGCTACCATAACGCCCAGTACCATAAGCAGCACGGCAACGATCAGCTGTAAACCGTCCACCAGGAAGGTTGCCTGTCCGGCAGCCACATTTTTCACCAACGCGATCGTCTTCTGGATCAATGCAGTGAAGGTTACGACTAACATCATTCCCATAGGGAAGTACAGCGTCCAGCCGGTACGGCCGGTAGTTTTTAAGAACACTGCCAATGCGATCAGTACCAGTGCAGCCAACAGCTGGTTTGCAGAACCGAACAGCGGCCATACATTGTTGTATCCGCCCAGAGTCAGCAGATAGCCGAAGAACAGGGTGATCACGGTTGCAAAATATTTATTGGTCAGAACCTTCTGCATGGGAGTCATCTTTGCAGTGTCTGTGGTATCCCCTAAGAACAGCTCCTGGAAGGACATCCGTCCGATTCTTGCGACGGAATCCAGGGAAGTCAGTGCCAGTGCGGATACACACATGGTCATGAATACGGTTGCCACGGTTACGGGAACACCCATTTTCTCCAGGAATCCTGCAACACCGGAGGAGAAAATGGAGAAAGGAGTTCCATCGGGTTTCGTACCATTCACAGCTACTGCTCCGACTACTACCAGTGCTACCACACCAAGCAGGCTCTCTACGATCATGGCACCGTAGCCTACCATGGGGATATCTTTTTCATTGCTGATTGTCTTGGAGGAAGTACCGGAGGATACCAGGCTGTGGAATCCGGATACCGCACCGCAGGCGATCGTGACAAACAGCGTCGGGAACAGGCTACTGTTGCCCACCTGAAAACCGTTAAATGCATTCAGCTCCATATCGGGATGTGCTACGACCACACCGAGTACAGCGCCGATGATCATGCCCAGTAACATAAAGGTGGTCATGTAATCTCTGGGCTGCATCAGAAGCCACATGGGCATTACGGATGCCAGGAACAGGTATGCCATGATGATGTAGATCCATGTGGTCTTGGAAGCATAGATCGGAAGCTTCATGCCTACCGCAAACATCACTACCAGCAGACCGATGGCTACGACTGCCTTGACCCACTCGTTCATTTTTCCAACCTTTTTCTGGATCAGACCGAAGATCACAGCGACCAGAATGAACAACATGGAAATGGATGCTGCACTGCCGTTAGCATATGCCACACCTGCATCTTCCAGTCCGGTACCTACGAAAGTACCTGCCACCATATCGGTAAAGGCTGCGATAACTAACAGAGTGAACAGCCAGCAGAACAGCATGAACAATTTTCTGCCGGTCTTACCGATGTATTTTTCAATGATCATTCCCATAGATTTTCCTTCGTTCTTCACAGAAGCATACAGGGCACCGAAGTCCTGCACCGCACCGAAGAACAAGCCGCCGATCAGAAGCCACAGAAGCACAGGCACCCATCCGAATACCGATGCGAGGATGGGACCCGTCACAGGGCCTGCCCCTGCGATAGAGGAAAACTGATGAGAAAATACGGTGAATTTGGAGGAAGGCACGAAGTCCTCTCCATCTTCATGGGTAAATGCAGGCGTCTTCGCCTTCTCATCGATTCCCCACTTTTTTGCAAGCCATCTTCCGTAGAAGACATAGCCTGCTACCAGCACTGCCATTGCGATCAGAATGATTACCAAACTGTTCATTTTTGTTTCCTTCTTTCTTATGTCTTGTTGTTTTGTCGTGACAGAAAGAAAAATTCTGATTGCCCGTAAAACAAAAAAGCCTTCCGTCTCCGGCGCCCTTAAGCACCCAAAGACGAAAAGCTCTAAGCTCTCCGCGTTACCACTTTGCTTGCCATGTTTTATCACATGACCCCTTGTTCCCATCTCCATGAAATACAAATATTTCATTTCCAACAGGCTTCTAAATAACGGTAGAATACCGGTGACACCTACTTAAAATCTTCAGTGCACTTCTCACAGAGGATAGTCTGTCATACTCACATACCGTCTCACACCAGCCGACGGCTCTCTGAAATGCTTCCGTATGCAGATCTTGTTCTGCTCATCGAATTTCACTTTCTGTTCGATAGCAACAATACCACTCTGCTTTTATATTGTCAATAACTTTCTTTTCACATTTTCTTGATCTTTTTTATCATTTTCCCTTTTTGTCGGCAATCAGGGGTTTGATGGCAGAATAAATCTCACTGGTGCGCTTGCTGTCCTTGAACTCCTTATTTAGGGCATTGTTGATACCCTGCTTGGTCTTGTACTGGCGGATGAATTTTACCACCTGAGGGACGATTGCCTGATCTGTAAGGACCTTTTCTACGGCTAAAGTCAGTTCATCCGGTTCCCCCGCAGGCTTCTTTTCTGCAGGTTTCTTCTCAGTAGGCTTCTTCTCTGCAGCTTTCTTTTCCGCGGTCTTATCATCTGTCTTTGCAACACTCTTCTTTCTCGTGTTGCTCTTTTTCCTTGAAGGCTTCTTCACGGGTTGTGCAGACTCGTCCACCGTCTCAGGCTCCGCGGGTTCCTCGGGTGCATCCGCCTTCTCAGTCTCCGGCTGTACGGGTTCTTGGGTCTCTTTCACCGGCTCCGGCTGTGTGGGCTCTTCGAGTGCATCTGCCTTCTCCGGCTCCGGCTGTGCGGACTCTTTGGTCTCTTCCGCCGGCTCTGGCTGTATGGGCTGCGGCTGCTCTGCCACATCCTCTGCAGTGGTAACGACTGTTTCTGCCTCATTTTCCTCTTCTGTCAGAAGATTCTGCTCTGCCACAGGATTCTTCCCCCATAAGAGGTTACGGATGATCCGCACGGGAACTCCCTGCGCCTTCCAGTACACCATGAGGCTGGTGAAGCCATTGTCCTTGGTCACGATAAAATAATTCGGGTGTATCCCCTCCCTCTGCTGTTCGCAGATCAGATATCCCAGATAGGTTGCCAGCTGGAAATCCAGTGCATTCTTGGTCCCCACCGCTACCTTGTGGTAAATGATGTTTGCCTTCGTCTCATTTAATTTCCGATGCAGGTCAAAGGTCATGCTGTCAGCATTATCGCTGTAGAAAATACAGACAGTATCTTCCTCCGTCAAAAGCTCCACGCCTTCCATGCCACGGCTTTTTACATTTTCGAAATCAATCAGATAATATGCCATTACGCTTCCTCCATGCTCGTTGTCCCACTGCCTTCTGTATCCACGGACTTCTCTGTCTGTTCCCCTTCTGTCACCGTCATCTCCACAGCATCCGTCTGTTCTGTCTGTTCAGAAGTCTCTGTATCTCCCATGGGATCTGCCGCTGTTGATGTCTTAGTATCCTCAAGAATTTCCGGCGGCTCCTGCTTTTTCTTCGGAAGCTTTTCGCGGATACTCTCTTTCCAGCCGGAGAATACTTCCTTTGTCCGCTTTTTCCATTCTCTTCTCTTCGCTGCACGCTTCTGTCTGGCTTCTTCCTTTAATTCCAGCTTTTCCTGCTTTTTCGCCTGCTTCGCCAGTGCTTTTTCTTCCAGTTCCACTTCCTTGATGGCAGCCTTTTCGATATCACGGATGTAACGATTGGCCTTTTTATGATTCTTACGATCCAGTCGGTAAGGGTCATACAGGAAATAGGACACCGCTCCCAGCAGCAGAAGCACCACTCCGGCTATCGTAAGCGCCGGTACGATAAGAGCATACTCTGTAAATCCCAGTTCATAGCACACAAACACGATCAGCATCGCCGGGAACAAGAGCAGATACAGAATCCTCGTCAGGACATCCAATATTGCATGCTGTCTCTTCCCATTGTTCAGCAGCGTTCCCTCGATGGCTGTATAAAAAGCCATGAAAATACATAATTCCGAGCCGAAACCATGGAGATATCCACAGATTCCGGTCAAGATCAGCGACAGAAAAAACATGCCGAACGCTGTTCCCCGATACAGGGCATAGCGGTATTCCGTCATTCCCTGCAGCTTGTCCTCACTGATGCCGTGCATCTGGTAGACATCCTTGCGGATCAGGCGTTCAAACTCCTCGTTATACCGCTGTTCCTCTCTGGTGTTGCGCAGATGGTCTTCCACCGCCTTGCTCATCTGTTCAATATATTCCTGCTCCTTGCGGATGCGCTTAGTCCGAAGCTGCTCCATCTCGTTCTGGCGTCTTACTTCCTCTTCCAGCTTACGTACTTTGCCGATCCTGGGATTTTTCACCGTGATCTCCGAAGGTTCCGGGAGCACTGTGCTTTCTTTTTTTCCCTGTTCTTCCTGTTCTTCCATTTTGGGTCCTCTTTCTGTGTGTGATCCGTTAGTCCTATTATAATTTTTCCCACGCAGAAAAACAACCTTTAGTTCCCCTTTTCTTCGGTTTTCTCCCAGCCTGCCATCAAGTGCAGTTCCAACGGAACGTTATAATCTGGTTCTCCGCCTTTTTGTGCAAAAAAGCGGGATGCAGGCAGGGTCTCCACCCGTATGTCTCCCTCATCCGTCGTGAGATACCAGCCTGCGAAATGATACCCTTCCCGTTCCGGAGTCGGATATCCACACAGATACACTGTTCCACCGGAATATTTCGGTGTCAGTGCATTATACATCTGCGATGGTTGTCCTTCCATCGTTCCTCCATTGGCATCCAATACCATTATCATCTGCCATGCAGCAGGATCCTGCGAGTTCCAAACCGCGTGAATATCCACACTGCGATTGCCTTCCTCATCCGGTTTGATTCTGGCTGCATCCTCTGCGGTAAAGCTTTCTGTAAGCAGACTCCACTTCGGATAGGTATCCTTATCGCCTGAAAAATGTGCCGCCCATCCCAGGAATGCAAAGCCTTCCGGTGTCTCCGGCTGCGGCAGAGTGATCACTTCTCCGGCAAGAAGCTGTTCTATGGAGATTTCTCCTTCTTCCAGGATTCTCTCCCAGGCATCAGCAGTGGGATTGGCCAGGTGCGTCTCATTATAGATCTTGTAATATAAGATGCCGCCTTCCAGAGGATACTGTTCTTCGACAGGTTCTGACGTTTCTGCTATTGCAACGTCTGTTTCTGTCTCTGTTGTCACGGACTGTACATGGTCATTTTCCCTGCCATCCCGATTCTCTCCGTTTTCATCAGGTACCTGCACCTCCTCCGTTGTCTGTGCCGGTATTTTCGTCTGATCTGCCTCAGTTCCATACACGCTGCAGCCAAGCAGTACACAAGCTGTCAGCATACAGAGTATGCGCATTGCTTTTCGCTTCCGGCTTTCACTGCGTTCCGGTACCCCTTTTTCCACAGGTTGTTTACTCTGCAGATATTCGTCCGGCAACGGCGGATATTCCGGGGCTATGGAATCCGTCGGGAGTGTCTGGTATTCCGGTAGTATATTGTTTTCCTGTTTCTGCATTTTATTATTCCTATGATCTTTATGATCTTCATTTTCTCTTTTATTACCGGATCCACCCATTATTTGTTATGTACATCCAGCTGCGGGAAAGGGCACTCCACGCCCAGTTTCCGGAAGCCCAGCAGCAGATCGTGATTCAGAATACGCATGCCGGAATAGATATTTTTCTCCGAGACTTCCACTACGAACCGGAGCAATATTCCGGAATCCTGCAATGCCTGCACTCCCACGTACACAGGAACTTTTTTCATAGTATCTTCATGTGCCTTGTAGATTGACTCAAGGAGTTTCGGCAGTTCACTTTCCAGCTTTTCAAGATCCGTTTCATAAGGGATGCTGATATCGCAGACAGCCTTGGAATAATTGTCGGAGCGGTTCAGGATATTTTTCATTTCGGAATTATTGATGATCTTCACATTGTCACCGGTATCCGTGATACAGGTGGTGCGGATGCCGATGCTCGTCACAGTTCCACGGAAACCGTTCACCTCCACGATGTCTCCCACATTATACTGATTCTCCAGCAGCATAAAAGTTCCTGTCACCACATCCGCGATCAGACTCTCCGCGCTGAAGCCGACGATCAGAGCCAATACTCCGACACTGGCAATGATGGTAGTCATGTTAACTCCAAGGATCGTCAGTCCTGCGCACAGGATCACCAGAAACGCAATATATTTTGTCAGACTGGATAACAGAGAGAGCACAGACCTGGCTCTGTGATTCGCCGGTTTGATCAGCCCCAGGATCCATACGATCAGACTTTTTAAGAACAATACCCCGAAGATCAAAAGCAATAATTTACAGACTGCAACTGCATTGACCGTAAATATCCTCCCCAATTCCTCTGTCTGAATCTGTCCGGTTCCCAGCGCGATTCCCATAATAAGTACTAAAAGCACTGCATACACGATTATTTTTTTCACATTTTTCTTCTTATCTTTGTCTTCCATTTTTCCTTTGTTTTCCTCCTTTGCAAACTGCTTTTTGATGGTTCATTTTATCATTTTTACGGAGCAAAACACAGTTGACAAATGTCTCATTATGGTAATATGTGACTATTTCACAAATATAGTAATGGTTCCTATTATTACATTTGTTACTTTATTCCATTTTCTTTTTTCAGGAAAAGAGATATACTATATACAGAAACAAGGAACTGTTTCCATTAACCACAACGTAAAAGAAAGGATGATAGATTATGGCAAAATTATATACCATTACTTTAAACGGCGTTACAGAGGATACTTACAACAAGGCAACGGATTACATTCAGGCAAATGCCCTGCGCCTGAACTATCGCCCGGCTGCTTCCACCATTGATGCGGAATTTCCGGATGATATTGATCCCGCCAAAGCTCCGGAGCTTGCTGATGCTGTGATCCGTGAAGTGCATCAGACTCTGTAATTGTTTGATTTTTACTTTGGCAAAATAGCAAAGCAAAAGTCCGTCGATGCTTTAACGCACCGGCGGACTTTTTTATTTTGACTGCTATGCTGTCACGCGTCAAATTATAGTTCCCACCTACGGCAGTTTTACCGCAGATTAAATGCGGTATCTCCTTCATATCATCTATCCTAGCCATGTATTTGCATAGCTGTAGAGACACAGGTGTATATATAACATTTTACTTTCTTTTTCAACCAAGTCACTCCTATTTGGGTAATACTAACGGCGGATTCTGCAATAATGTTGCCATAACCGATGCATATTTTTTTGTTCCATAATCCTCAACAATACTTGTTATTCTTGCACCGGCATCTTTGGAAGATGCACCGCATAAGAATACTCTTTCATCAGCAGTTCCATAATCCAATACTATAAATCGATCATGGAATATCTCACCAGTTTTCTGCATGGAAATTTTTACATTGGGATACTCTTTGCAGAAATCAGTAAATTCTATATTATGAAGCTTATTATTTCCAACATTGTCACTAAAAAGAATAATAGATACTCCTGACTGAGAATTCTTTAGATGAACCAGTGTTCTTAATCCAATATAATTATCAACGACATATATCGAGACCTTTGCCTGTCTATAAATTGACGCATATACTTCATCAGCGCTACTAAACTTCGCATTATACATGAGCCACTTTTCATCATCATCTGAAATGAAGCTATTCATCATATCAGCAAGCTCAGATTTTGTTACAACATCCTTCAATCCCTCCACAACATCGGAGAT
>ENA-ORMX01002374-ORMX01002374.1-human-gut-metagenome-genome-assembly--contig:-NODE-2374-length-10957-cov-3.955696_pt1 | contig 10957 bp, 12 predicted proteins | sample MGYA00242108_ERZ509007 | MGnify/ENA primary metagenome ERZ509007 (study PRJEB26280, sample SAMEA2338745) | human gut metagenome | biome: human gut; feature: human-associated habitat; material: faeces...
TTAGTCATATTACAGAAATAATGGCTGGAGATTTCGAAATAACTGATGTTAACAAGGCAATAGACGACTTGATTAGTATTTATGAAAAAGAAAAGTTGATAAATAGAAGAAATGAAATTTTGAAAAAGCTAGAAAGTGTTTCTGAAGCAGGTTCAGAAGAAGTAAAAGAATTAGAAAAGGAGCTTAACGATATTATTCTAAAACTAGCTAAAATCAAATAGGAGGTTTTATATATGAAAAAGAAGCAAGAAGATGAGCCAATAGTAGAAGCTGAAGTTGTGAAAACAGAAGCACCTAAAAAAGTAAAAAAAACTAAAACTCCAAAGGTTGAAGAAGCAGATAAAAAAGAAAAGAAAACTAAAAAAGCAACTGAAGAAGTAAAAAATATAGAGAAAAAAGTTGAGAAAGAAACTGAAAAGAAACCTAAAAAGGCTCAAAAGCTAGAAGAGAATAAAGAAGAAGTTAAGGAAGAAAGCAAACTTACAGAGGAAAATGTTGTAGAAGAAAAACCAAAAGTAAAGAAATTAGAGGAAGTTAGCAAGGAAAAAGTAGAAAACATACTAAAAAGAGCAAAAGAAAATGGAAAAATTACTTATGGTGAGCTTGCTAATGAATTAGAAAACACTAATCCAGACCAAATAGAAGAAGTTTTTGATACTTTTGAAAACTTGGGAATTAACGTTTTAAAAGACGATATGGATGAAGAACCAGATCCAGATGATTTAGAAGAAGTAGAAGAAGTTAATCTAGAAGAGATAGATGTAACAAACATAGAAGGTGTAAATATTGATGATCCTGTAAGAATGTATTTAAGGGAAATAGGAAAAATACCTCTTTTAAATTATGAAGAAGAAATTGAACTTGCAGAAAAGGTTTTAAATCGGAGATGAAGAAGCTAAACAAAAGCTTGCAGAATCAAATTTAAGACTTGTTGTTAGTATAGCAAAAAAATATGTTGGAAGAGGAATGCTATTTCTTGATTTAATACAAGAGGGAAATATGGGATTAATAAAAGCTGTAGAAAAGTTTGATTATACAAAAGGATATAAGTTTAGCACATATGCAACATGGTGGATAAGACAAGCAATTACAAGAGCAATTGCTGACCAAGCAAGAACAATAAGAATACCAGTTCATATGGTGGAAACTATTAACAAATTAATTAGAACATCGAGACATCTACTTCAACAACTGGGAAGAGAGCCTACACCAGAAGAAATTGCAAAAGAAATGGAAATCCCAGTTGAAAAAGTATTAGAAATACAAAAAATAGCACAAGATCCAGTATCATTAGAAACACCAATTGGTGAAGAAGATGATAGTCACTTAGGTGATTTTATTCAAGATGAAGATTCACCAGCACCTCAAGATTCTGTTGCATATACTTTATTAAGAGAGCAATTAGAAGAGGTAATGAGTACATTAACACCAAGAGAAGCTAAAGTTCTAAAATTAAGATTTGGACTAGAAGATGGAAAAGCAAGAACTTTAGAAGAAGTTGGAAAAGAATTTATGGTAACACGTGAAAGAATTAGACAAATAGAAGCAAAAGCTTTAAGAAAATTAAGACATCCATCACGATCAAAAAAATTAAAAGATTATATGAGTTAAAAAGGGAGGAATTTAAAAATGAAAAAATTAAATAAAATTGTAGCTTTAATAGGAATAATGGTAATAATGGCAATAGCACTTACAGGATGTGAATTAAAGAGTAATAAAAAGGCTATAGATAAAAAAGAATTAACAGGTTATACTGAATATACACATTCATCAGGTGTAAAATTCTCATATCCAGAAGATTGGTCAAGTTTAGGAACAAGTTCAAAACCAGTTTTTGCAGATGCTAATAATGGAACAAATGTAAATTTACTTTCTGAAACAGTACCAACAGGATATAACCTAACATCTTATATGAGTGCATCAATAGCAAACATTAAAACTCAAATGGGAGATAAAATTAAAGGAGAAATTTCTGAGGAAGAAGTTAAGTTAAATGGAAAAGATGCTTCAATTATTTCTTATATAATGACACAAAATGATATAGATGTTAATATAAAACAAGCTTGTTTTATAGATGATAAAACAGCATATATTTTAACAACTGCTACAACAGAAGATGAAAATGATACAGAAATAATAGATAATATCATTAGTTCATTTATGAAATAATAGTAAAATAATATATTGAAAATTGAAAGTAGATGTTATAATGGGTGAATTACTATTAATTAGTTTTTCACTCTTTTTATATGTAAATAAAGTATGAAGTATTAATCTTGTTTTAGTATAAAATTCATAATAAGATTATATACTTGTTGATTTTAGTGGGATTTATTGTTACAATTTATAGATATTTAAGAGAAAATAGTTACCGCCTAGCAAGAATTTGATATATATTTTTAAAACCAATCTTGAAGCGTGGCGGGCAAGTAGTAGGAATTAGTTTTATACCACGCAGTGTATTGCAGAGGAAGATTAAAATATGTACCATCGGCGATTGGTTTTAAAAATATATATCAAACTCTTGCTGGTCTAGTATGTGCTTTTTAAATAGCTGAAAATAGTAACGATTTATTATTGCTATTTATAATTTAGCAAAGTATTTCAAATTAGTATTGATTTTTTAGGATTTTTATGTTAATATATAAGTAGAGTTTTATATATTAATTGGAGGTGAACTCTAAAATTATGGAAAAAGTTAATCTACTAAGTGCTTTATGGAGAGTTTTTAGTGGAAAAGAACAAGATAATACAAAGGTATTAGATTTAGATGAAATAACTGGAGAAAATCCAGAATTAGTAGAAGTATTAAAAAGAGCTAGAAGTAAAGCAGAAGAAAAAGCTGAAAATCGTTTTAAAGATGAATTATATAAGAAAGCTAAACATAACTCTACTAAAGATTCTAAGAGTCCAGCAAAAAGTAAAATTAAACAAAGTTCAATAGCAAGAGAGAATAAAGGTAAAAGTCAAATGACAATAGGTGATGAGTAAATAAAAAAGAAAATAAAATTTTAATATTTTCTTTTTTATTTACTTGACAAATTTAATAATAACTATTATAATAGCTATTGTGTTTAATAAATGGCGAGATAGCTCAGTTGGCTAGAGCATCCGGTTCATACCCGGCAGGTCGATGGTTCGAATCCATTTCTCGCTACCAAAAGGTTAGAGACAAGTATATTTTAAAAATTTACTTGTTTCTTTATTTTTATATTTCAAAACTATTTTCTGACTTTTTTATGAAGTTTCTATAATATTGGTTGATGCATTTATCTCACTCAAACTAATATTATAGAAACTAAACTTTAATCTACTCTTTTATCTTGTCTTGAATTCTCAGGTTTTGAGCAAAGTTTCTCATACTCTTTACATTTTATTTTATATTCTAATGCCTGAGTTAAATATCTGTAATACATATAGCTTTGTTCATATTGCATAACAGGATTAAACATAGGATTTTCCATTCCGAGGGAAATCGGAGTTTGTTTCAAAATTCATATAAGGTGGGGGAAAGCCTCCAAAATTATTAAAGTCCATATTTCGATCCATAAAATTAAAACCTCCTTTAAATAAACTTATATTAATAAATAGTATTCAAAAGTGCATTAAATATGAAAAGTTATTAAAAATTTTATTTAAAAGTAAAATAAAAATTATAATTGATATATATATAAATACACAGGCTATGGACTAATTTTATATATAATTTTAAAACTAAGGCTGACTAGTAACTAAACAAGATACATTTATATACAATTCTATGTAATATATCTTGACAGATTAAAAAGCTTTTGTTTTTATTTTACTTCCATATGACTTTCCTATTATAAATGATTTTTTAGACCTCTTTTTATTGATTATATAAACATAAATACATAAAATTATAGCTATAAGAAAGTAAACAATGGTCGATATATTGCTAATATTATAGTCAATACTATTTGAGTAATTTGCAAATACAGTTTCTATATCAAAATTAAAAAAGGGAATATTTTTTATAGCAATATAAGTATAAAATGCTGCAAAAACTCCTTGCATTAATTTACCTATTATATATGGTTTAATTGAAAGGTCTGATTTAGATGTTATGCTAAGTACTTGAAGTAATATTGAAAAACCTCCAAATCCAAGTAAAAATGCACAAAGGATTATATTAGGTGATATTAATTTGTTATTTAATGTGCTAGCTAGTTTTACACCATTTGTTAATTCTACAATTCCAGTAACAAAGCCAGATGCTAAACTTGTATCAATATTAAGATATTTAAAAATTGTACCTACAAAATTGCAAAAAATATCAATAATATGACTATTTTGCAGAATTGAAAGAATAACAGAAAATAGAACAATAAAGCCACCAATCATTAGAACAGTGGATATTGCATTATTAATACTTTTTCCTAAGATTTCGCCAAGGTTAGAAAATGAGCAACTAATAGTTTTATTTGTAACTGTATTATTAACATTTTTAGTATTTATAGTTTCTCCACTTTTTTTATTAAATCTATCTATTATTCCAAGTAATATTCCAACAGTAATACAGGCGAGTATATGAGTAATTAAAAGTAACAATCCTATAGTAGAATTTCCAAATAGAGTAACACCAACAGTTCCTATAATAAAAAGTGGACCAGAATTATTAGTAAAACTTAGCATTCTTTCACCTTCGGATTTTGTACATATACCATCTTGTCTAAGTTTTGTAACAATTTTTGCACCAACAGGATAACCGCTAATCATACCTATTATAAATGCAAAAGCTCCTTCTCCAGGTACATTAAAAATTGGTCTCATAAATTTATTTAATACTTTTCCTATAAAGTTTATTATGTTAGTATATGATAATAGTTCTGTGGCAATAAAAAATGGAAGAAGTGATGGAACAACAGCGGTTGCCCATAATAATAGACCATCTTTTGCAGAACTTAAGTTTGTTTTGGAAAAAACAACTAAAAGTAATGTAAAAATTAAAAAAGTAATAGGAAGTATGTTTCTTTTTAATGAAATAATATAAAAGTTTGATTTTCTCATAAAATTTCTCTAAGTATCCTTTCTTACATTATTAATAAAATATAAAAGCTACTATCTAAAATTTTCCTCAAAGTAGGTTCTCAGAAATAGCTAATATATATTTTAAAAAATGGAGCTTCGACCCTGAATTGTTATCTCTGCCTCTCTGTTTATAGTGTGTCTCTACAATTTGAATCTGTGCTAAACTAAAGCGCCTTAGAGAACGGAATTTTTAAAATATATATTAGATATTTGAGAACCGGACTATAGGTAATTATATTCAAACAGTCTCATTATTTAGCAAAATACAATTTATATAATCATATTATATTGGTTTTAAAAATATGATTATAGTATTGAAAGTTATGTAAAATTCATATATAATGTTAGGGTGAAATTTAGATATATGTGGCCTCTCTGAAATAGCAATATTAGGGTAAAATTTAAATATAGATGAAATGTGTGCTAAATTTTATGAAGATTAAAATATATGAAAGAAAGTGGTAATAATGGAATATGTATATATACCAGAGGGTGTATGTTCTCAGAAGATGATATTTAATATAGAAAATAATATAATAAAATCACTAAAAATAATTGGTGGTTGTGCTGGGAATACAGTAGGGCTTAGTAAAATGCTAGAAGGACAAAATATTGATGAAGTTATAAAAAGATTAAAAGGTATTCCTTGTGGATATAAAGGAACTTCTTGTCCAGATCAAATTGCTAGAGCCTTAGAAAAATATAAAAAAGAGGTTTAAGTAAAATGAATTTTTTATTGCGCGATTTAGGAAATTTACCTTTATTTGCATCATATTTAAAAGGAATTAATAAAGGCCCGGTATTGTTATCGGGTCTAACTGACTCATCAAAGGTTCAAATTGCATGTGCAACAAATGAATTTTCTGATAAGCCTGTATGTATTATTACATATAATGAATTACAGGCTAAAAAAATTATAAATGATTTAAATTTCTTTGAAGATAATGTGAAGTTTTTTCCTAAAAGGGAGATTGTTACATATGATTTCACATGCGAAAGCAAAGATTTGCCATATGAGAGAATAGAGGTTTTAAATAGTATTCAAACTGGAAATGTAAATATAGTTGTAACAACAATAGAAGCTATAATGCAAAATATGATTTCTAAAAAATCTTTATATAAAAATATTATAAATTTAAATTTAGGTGTAGAATATTCTTTAGAAAAACTTAAAAATAAATTAGTAGAACTTGGATATGAAAGGGTAGATCTTGTAGAATCTAGAGGTAGCTTTAGTGTTAGAGGTGGAATTATAGATGTTGCTATTTCGGAAATAGAAGGAATTAGAATAGAATTCTGGGGTGATGAAGTAGATTCTATAAGAACTTTTAAACTTTCATCTCAAAGATCTATCCAAAATTTAGATTGTGCATGTATATATCCTGCTCATGAGTTTATATTAGAAAAATCTTTAGAAGAAGTTACAAATAATATATTAGATGAATCTATAACAAATACAGATATACAAGAGATTGTTAATTTAGATATAGAAGAAATTAGAGAAGGAAATTATTTTAGTAAAATTGATAAATATTTTAATTCTTTCTATTCAGAAAAGAATAATTTCTTAGATTTCTTACCAGAAGATACAATTATATTTTTAGATGAAGATTCTAAAATTTCTAAAAGAATGGAAAACATAGTAGAAGATAACAAGAATCTAGTAAATAGCTTAATAGAAAAAAATAAAGTTGTACCAGATTCTATAAAAAATATAAGCAAGTATCAAGAAAATATTAAATGGGATAAACTTATATATTTAGAAAAACAAGATATATCAAATAGAAAGAATATTGAAAGAGAATACCATTTTCATTATAGAGAAGTTAATTTCTTTAAAAGTGAAACAAGTATGCTTATAGATGAATTAAAATCTGCTATAGATAATAAAAAGAAAATTGCGTTATTGGGTGGAAATGAAAATAGTGCAAGAAAAATGTCTCTTTTACTTGCAGAATATGATATTCCTCACATGTATAATGAAAAACCAGAGGTAAATAACCTAAAAGAGGGAGTCTGTTTGGTAACAAAAGGGTCACTCACAGCTGGATTTGAGTGTTATGATTTAGATTTGTTAGTTATTAGTAGTGAAGAATTTTTTAATAATGAACATAAGAAAAGAAAACAAAGTCAGGCTTTTAGAGAAGGAGAGAAAGTTGTATTTGCAGATTTAAGAATAGGAGATTTTGTTGTTCATAAATTCCATGGAATTGGGCAGTTTATTGGTGTGAATACAATTAAAGCTGATAGCGTAACAAAAGACTATATAAAGATAAAATATAAAAATGAGGATGTATTGTATGTTCCTACTAATAATTTAGATACAGTTAGAAAGTATATTGGTGGTGGAGAAGTAGCGCCAAGACTTAATAAACTTGGTGGAAAAGAATGGGATAGTACAAAAACAAAGGTCAAATCTAATTTAAGAGAAGTAGCAAGAGAATTGATAGAATTATATGCAAAAAGACAAAAAGTAAAAGGATATGCTTTTTCAAAAGATACCGAATGGCAAAAGCAGTTTGAAGATAGTTTTCCATATTCTGAAACAGATGACCAATTAAGATGTATTGAAGAAACTAAAAAAGATATGGAAAATGAAAAGCCAATGGATAGACTTCTTTGCCGGAGATGTTGGATATGGAAAAACGGAAGTAGCAATAAGAGCTGCTTTTAAGGCTATAATGGATCAAAAACAAGTTGCATATTTGGTTCCTACTACAGTTCTTGCTAATCAACAATATGAAGAGTTTAAAGCTAGAATGGAAGGTTTTGCTATTAATGTTGAGCTATTAAATCGCTTTAGAACTAAAAAAGAACAAGATGAAGTCATAAAGAAATTAAAACTTGGTGAAGTGGATTGTGTGGTTGGTACACACAGAATTCTTAGTAAAGATGTAGAGTTTAAAGATTTAGGCTTATTAATAATAGATGAAGAGCATCGTTTTGGTGTAAAAGATAAAGAAAAAATAAAGGGATTAAAAAATAGTGTTGATGTGCTTACAATGACTGCAACTCCAATACCTAGAACACTTCATATGTCAATTGTTGGTGTGAGAGATATGTCTGTTATATATGAACCACCACATAATAGAAGACCTGTTCAAACATATGTATTAGAATATGATGATGAAATAATAAAAGAGGCTATTACAAAGGAACTTGAAAGGGATGGTCAGGTTTTCTATTTGTTTAATAATGTAGAAGGAATAGAGAGAAAGGCTGGTTTTATTTCAGAGCTAGTACCAGAATCTAAAGTTGCATATGCACATGGTAAAATGACAGGTAAGCAGCTTGACGATATAATGATGAGATTTATAAATAAAGAAGTAAATGTATTAATTTGTACTACAATATTAGAATCTGGAATTGATATACCTAATGCAAATACAATTATTGTGGAAAATGCGGATAGATTAGGTTTGGCACAACTTTATCAAATAAGAGGAAGAGTTGGTAGAGGCGATAAACAAGCATATGCATATATTACTTATAGACGTGATAAGCTTTTAACAGAGGTTGCAGATAAAAGATTAAAAGCAATTAAGGAATTTACAGAGTTTGGGTCTGGATTTAGAATTGCGATGAGAGACTTAGAAATTAGAGGGGCAGGAAGTTTGCTTCGGAGAGATACAACATGGCCATATGGAACAAGTTGGTTATGATACATATTGCAAATTATTAGATGAAGTGGTAAAAGAAATGCAAGGTGTAAAAATAGAAGAAGAAAAAGATGTTCAAATAGATATGAATATTTCTAGCTTTATTCCAGATGAATATATTGAAAATAGTAGTCAAAAAATTGAAATTTATCAAGATATTGCAATTAGCGAAAATGAAGATGACTTGATAGAAGTAACAGATGAAATAATAGATAGATATGGAACTATGCCAAAAGAAGTAGAAAATTTAATAGAAGTTGCTAGAATAAAGAGACTATGTAAAGAATCAAATATTTTAAAAATTGTACAAAGAAAAGATACCGCAGTTTTCTATTTTGATATAGAAAGTTTTAATATGGAAATTATAGATTCATTAATAAAAGAGTATAGAAATTCAATAAAGTTTTCTCCTGGAAGGGAACCATATATTACATTAAGCTTAAATACAACTTCAGAGGAAAAAATTATAGAGAAAGTTAAAGAATTTTTAAGGAAGTGCTTAAGTAAAACTACTACTAACTAAAAAATATGAATGTAAATGAATAAAAAAGTGAATAATATATGTAAAAAGGAGTATGTATGCAAGTAATAACAAGTAAAGAAAATGATTTTATTAAAAAGATAAAAAAATTAAAAGATAAAAAGTATAGAGATGAAGAAAATTGCTATATAATTGAAGGTATTAAATTAGTAAAAGAAGCAATAGAAGAAAATCAAAATATAAAGTCTATTGTGATTTGCGAAGACTGTATAAATGATGAAAGCATAGATCAAAAAACTTTATATGAAGTTGCAAAATATGACTGTACTTATGTAAGTGAGAAAGTATTTGGATTTATAACAGATGTTTCTAATCCACAAGGAATTTTGGCAGTACTTGAAAAAAATAATCATAGTGATAAAATGAATTATTCAGAAGATATAATAGTTGTGCTTGATGGATTGCAAGATCCAGGAAATTTAGGTACAATTTTAAGGACTATAGATAGTGCTAATTTAAAACAGGTTGTTGTATCAAAAGATACAGCAGATGTATATAATCCAAAAGTTGTAAGATCAACAATGGGAGCAATTTTCAGAGTTAATATTATAGAGAGTAAAAATTTAGTAGAAAGTTTGCAAAACTTAAAACAAAATGGATATGAAACTGTTGTTACTGCACTAGATACAAAAAATAGTGTATATGATATAAATTATAAGAAAAAGGTTATAGTTATTGGAAATGAAGCAAATGGTGTGTCTAAAGCTGTTAAAGGATTAGCAGATTATAAAGTTAAAATCCCTATGCTTGGCAAAACAGAGAGTTTAAATGCATCTGTAGCTGCAGGAATTATGATTTATGAATATGTAAGAGGTGTAGTTAAAGGAGATAGTTCTAAATAATAAGATTCTATCAAGAGGAAAGAACTAAAAAATGATAAGACTATACATTTAGGTACTAAACAAAGAAGTAAAATATAAAAATTTCCGAATTACTATTTAGATAAATAGTTGATTCGGAAATTTTTTTATGTTACTATATGATATGAAAAAGAAAGGGATGAATACAATGGAAGAAATATTTGATACATATGATCGTGAAGGGAATTATCTCGGAATAAAAGAAAAGTCATTTTGCCATAAGAAAAATCCAGGGGTATATCATAAACCAGTTTGGATTTGGATAATTAATACTAAAGGAGAAATATTGTTACAAAAAAGAGCAAGCTGTAAAAAGAATTATCCAGATCTGTGGGATATGCCATGTGCACGGACATGTTCATGCGGGTGAAAGTAGTATTGATGCATGTGTAAGAGAAATGGAAGAGGAACTAGGAATTAAATTACCAAAAGAAAAGTTTGAGTTTATTCAAGAATTTGTTTATCAAGAGGGATGGGAAATTGCTCAAGTATATTTTGTAAAAGAAGATTTAAAGATTGAAGAAATGAAGCTTCAAGAAGATGAAGTTTCAGATGTACAGTGTGATAAATGTGGAAGAATGATGGTAGTAAAAATGGGAAGATTCGGCAAGTTTTTAGCATGCCCTGGTTACCCAGAGTGCAAAAATGTAAAACCATTCGTTGTAACTATAGATGAACCATGCCCAGTATGTGGTGGAAAAGTTCAAGTTAGAAAAACAAAGAGAAAAAGAAACTACTACATATGTGAAAATAATCCAAAGAGCTGTAATTATATATCTTGGAATAAGCCTAAAAAAGGAGAGATTTGGACTCCAGAAGAAGTAAAAAAAGAAATGTATAATTGT
>ENA-ORMX01002391-ORMX01002391.1-human-gut-metagenome-genome-assembly--contig:-NODE-2391-length-10920-cov-2.198619_pt1 | contig 10920 bp, 6 predicted proteins | sample MGYA00242108_ERZ509007 | MGnify/ENA primary metagenome ERZ509007 (study PRJEB26280, sample SAMEA2338745) | human gut metagenome | biome: human gut; feature: human-associated habitat; material: faeces...
GGCACTGTACTGCTGTTCCGTGTCCGTCGTGGGCCTGCTGATCGCCTGCCTGATCGGCTTCGCCATGGGCGTGGGTCTTGTCGATGTGCATCTCGAAGAGGAAGCCCACGCAGCGGCGTCCTCGGGAACGTCTTCGGAAACGTCCTCCACGTCGGGCGCGCTTAAGAAAAACAGCGCGCCGCAATCGCAGACACAAGCCGTCTCGTCGCCGACGCAGGTCGCGCTGGACGGCATTTCCGCAGTCGAGGGCAGCGCCACGATCACAACGCAGGGCTTCACGCTAAGCGCCGATTCGCAGGCCGCCGTGCAGTCTCAAATCGCTACTTTCGAAGCCGACGGATATACCGCATCATTCGTGCTCGCCGACATCACGACCGGCCGCACGATCGCATACAACGCCGATGCACAGATCTATTCGGCCTCGTCGGCGGAGGCGCCATACCTGATATCGCTGTTCTCAACGGGCACCGTCGACCTGAACAGCGTGGCCCAATCCGCTGACGCGCAGTCCGCCACCGTCCACCAAAAGGTCGACGCCGTCCTGCGCAATTCCGACAACGCGTCTTACGACTGGCTGTACAAAACGTATGGCCTCGACTGCTTCAACACGTGGGCCGAACAGGCAGGCGCGGCTTCCAGAATGGGTGATCGCGGCGGGTACCTGTTCACCTCCGCGCGCGACATGGCCAAACTGTGGACCGCCGGATACGGTTTCCTGTTCGCCGGGCAAACGGCGGGGGTGCAGAACATCACGCCCGAATCGCTGCAATGGCTGTCCGGAGACATGACGAATTCGCTGAACTCCTGCATCCACGCGGCCCTTGGCGATGCGGACACCGTGTACACGAAGGCCGGATGGATCAACGGCGAAGGCGGTTTGTACGCGCTGAACGATGCCGGACTGGTGATGTCGCAGTCGGGCACGTACGTGCTGGCGGTGCTGACGAACGCGTGCGGCCGCAACGATTTGCTGACCAGCCTGATCGGCACGCTTGACGCAGTGCATTCAGGGGATATGCGGGGGTAATACGTTTCAAGTTGGGGTGACTCTCGCCGTGCCGCAGATAGGTCTATGGCCGATGCTGTAGCGTCGTTGCGTGGCATGTTTCTAGATGTTGCAAATCCGCCCTTCAGCTTGTATACAGCAAAATCCCAGCCTGAATTCCTAGGCTGGTGGCCATGAACGGCAAATTGCAGGTGCACGGCCATTGCAATGGCTTGAAAACAACGCTTTTGTTCGCGTTGATGTGGGGCGTCATCATGCTCATCTGGTGGGCGACCGGCGCCAGTCAAAGCACGCTCGGCTACTACATTCTCATCGGCCTGGGCTCCACGTTCGTCTCCTACTGGTTTTCCGACAAACTGGCGATCGCCAGCATGCACGCTCGACAGGTGAGCGAGCAGGAAGCCCCCGTACTATACAAGATCGTCCGCGAGCTATCGGCGAAGGCAGGCAAGCCGATGCCGCGCATCTACATCGCCCCCACCATGAGCCCCAACGCGTTCGCGACGGGGCGCAACGAACGACACGCGGCGGTCTGCTGCACGCAAGGCATCTTACAGACGCTTAACGAACGTGAGATTCGCGGCGTGCTCGGACACGAACTCATGCACGTCTACAACCACGACATTCTGACGTCCGCAATCGCCTCCGCCATGGCCACCGTCATCTCGTACCTCGGCTACTCGCTCATGTATTTCGGCGGCGGCCGTTCGCGTGACGACCGCGACGATTCGGCGTCCGGCGGCTTGGGATTGCTGGGTGTGCTGCTGAGCGCGATTCTGGCGCCGATCGCAGCGTCGCTGATACAGATGGCAATCTCCCGCACACGCGAATACGACGCCGACGAAGACGGTTCCAAGTTGACGGAGGATCCGGAAGCGCTCGCTTCCGCGTTGAGCAAGATTTCCGGCGGCGCAGCCGCGATGCCGATGGAGAAGACCGCCGGCACGCAGTCGGTGGCTGCGATGATGATCGCCAGTCCGTTCTCCGCGGAGGGCTTCTCCAAGCTGTTTTCTACGCACCCGCCGACCTCGGATCGCATTGCGCGGCTGGCAGGAGATGCGTCAGCAGGGCGTGCAGTCCGGATATTTGGCCGGTGGCTATGCCACGAGCGGCGTTGCGGCGGCGGATATTCGGCAAGGCGGACGTTCTGCGATGGCTGGTGCCGGTGGGCCGCAATTTGGAACGCAGTATGGATCCGCGCATGATTCTGGCGGCTCGGCTGGCAGATATTCTCGCGACTATTCGCAGCGGCCGCGTGGTTGAGTTTCCGTGATATTGCGGAAAATTGGTATCGCATGTCGGTCTGTGTCCGCATACGCATCCGTTGCGTGCTAGACTGAAGTTTCGTGCCCAAAAGGCACAACTTTGCGGATGTAGTTCATCGGTAGAACGAAAGCTTCCCAAGCTTTAAAGGCGGGTTCGACTCCCGTCATCCGCTCCATTCGAAACCCTTGGAATCGTTGGAATTTCAAGGGTTTTTCTATTGTCGTAAAAGACCCGTGAAGCCAACTTCGCGTCGCGCAACTGTCGGTTGCGTCGCAAAATTTGGTTGCGAATCGCAATGCAACCGCAAGATGGTGGCGTGGAACGCGACGTTTGTGACAAGCTGCTGATGCTTTGCGACATGTTCGGTGTGACGTTGGATGATTTGGTCATGGGCGACGTGTGCGCGTCGGCGGGCCGTGGAGGTGCGGGACGCGTGGGGCTGTGTGGATGCGGGACGCATGGACTTGGCTGCCGATACGGCTGGTGTGGCAGCGTCGGATGGGGTGGTTGACTCTGCTGTTGGTGCGGTTCCGGGGGTAATCGGGTTCGCGGCATCGCAGGTTGCAGGAGTGTCCGATTCTGCAGAATCGGACACTCGTGGAGGGCGATGGGTAGGCTGGAGCCCGTGAACACGAACCAGAAGTCCCCCTCCGATTCCGGCGCAAACCACCCCACCGGCAACTCCTGCAATCCGCTACTCGGCCATGCCACATCACACGCGGCGACACTCATCGGCCTGTTCGCAATCGTCCTGTGGGGCTTCATGGCCGGCCTCGTGCGACTGGTCTCCGAATCGTTCGGCGCCACGCTCGGTTCGGCGCTCATCTACACCGTCGGTGGTGTCATGCTGTTCATTGTGCGCCGTCCGAAACCAATCCGCGAAGCGCCATGCAAGTACCTCATCGCAGGCGGACTCATGTTCATCGCATACGAGGCGTCAATCTCGCTGTCGATCGGCCTGGCCACAACGAACGCGCAATCCGTGGAAGTCAGCCTTGTCAACTACTTGTGGCCGACGCTGCTGGTGCTGATGACCGCAGCGGTATCGCACAAACGTGGTGCGGTCGCCAAAGCGATTCCTGGCGCGGTGATCGCAACCATCGGTGTGGCGATGGCGGTTGGCGGAGAAAGCCTTGATATGCAGGAAGCGGTCCACAATATCGCCAGTAACCCCCTACCGTATGTGCTCGCGTTTGTTGGCGCCTTTATTTGGGCGATTTATGCGACTTTTACGCCGTCGTTGTCCGGCGGTTACGACGGCACGACGATTTTCTTCTGCTGTGTGGCCGTTGTACTGTGGACCATCCATTTCGTTTCGGGAGACGGTTTGCCGGACACGGCGCCCGGCATCGGTGGATATGCTGCGCTGATTGCGTGCGCCGCTTCGATTTCGGGCGGCTACGCGTGCTGGGGATACGGCATGTTGCACGGCAGTATGGAAACGCTTGCGATTGGTTCGTACGCGACTCCGCTGTTTTCCACGGCTTCTAGCACGCTTCTGTTGGGCGTGGCGCTGGGCATGCCGTTCTGGATCGGTGTTGTGCTGGTGGTTGCCGGTTCTCTGATCAACGTGTGGTTTGCACGGTGCCCCTGAGTGTCCGTTTCTCCCGAATCGGACAACCTGGGGTGACCGGATGACGCGTGGGTGGCTGATTCGGGGGGATCGGACACTTGTTGGTGCGTGAGGAGGCGACATGTGGGGTAGTGGCGGCGCAGAGGAGCGCCGGGATGGCGCAGCGGTACGTAAGGGAAGTGACTGGGCAGGACAATGCCCTACGCCTCCACGCTAGCTTAGGTTTTTGCCGGCTGGTCGATGGTGACGAATTCGTGGCTTTGGGTTTTCAGGTCGTCGATGATGGCGGGCAGCGCGTTCACGTGTACCAGCCGAAACCGATCTAAACCGGCTCAAACCAGCCCGTTCAAATCCGCCTCGTCACATCACCTTGGTGGACTCCAGATTGCGGCTCACCCAGTTGTTCAACCGGATCACCGGCTTGCGCAACATCAATCCCAGCAGCAGCGAAGGAATCAGGAACAAGGCGAGATACACCATGTCAAGCAGGTACTCATTGCCGTATGATCCGGCCATCGCGGCGTGCATGGCATCGATGGCGTGCGGGAATGGTAGGAACGGGTAGAGCATTTGGAAGAACTTCGGCAGCGTCTCGATAGGGAACGTACCGCCCGAACCGGCGACCTGCATCACCAGCAGCACCACGGCCACGGCCTTGCCGATATCGCCGAACGACACGGTCAGCGTATACACGATATTCGAGAACACGAGCGCGGCAAGCCACCCCACGGCAAGGAACTGCAGCGCATGATTCGCCTGCACGCCAAGGAAATACGTGTCACCCAGGCAAACCAGTGTGCCCTGCAGCAACGCGAGCAGTGCGAAGATCGCGTACCGTCCGAAATACTCGTGGTCGAGGCGCAGTCCCCAACGTGAGGCGTTCCCCGGGCCGGACGGGCCGGCGATGCGCGGCAGCGTGTCGCCCAAGCCCAGCACATGCGCCTTCTCGCGGTCCGAAATCGTCACTTTCAGCATGGCGCACAGGATGATCGCACCCACCCAGATTGACAGGATCGTATAGAACGGCGCCATGGCCGAACCGTAGTTCGCGATCGGGTACACCGAGACGCGATGCAGTGCGACGGGCGCGGAAATCAGCGTGGACAGTGTGGACGCGTTGGCGGTGGCCAGTGCACGTAGTTCGTCCGATTCGCCCGAATCGGCGTCGTTGTCACCGTCGCCACCATCGCTGTTGCCGTCACCGGCGTTTCCGCCCGTCTCCAGCTTCGTGATCAGCTCCTTCACCGTCGCTGCCGACGAGTCGAGTTTCTTCGCGATCGCGCCGAGCGTGGAACGGATGGACGTCACATTCGTCCCCACATCGCCCGTCACATCGTCCAGACCGTCGGCGGTGCCGCTCAGCTGGGTGATCATGCTGTCGGTTTGGGAGATCAGCGTGCTGACTGTGGAGGCGAGCGCGTCGATTTTCGGCTTGACGTTCGTGGCGTAATCGTCGCGCACATTGCTGATCGACTGCTTCGCGGAGGTGATGCGGTTCAGGATCTCCTTGCGGGAGCGTTCCGCGGCTGCGGTATCCTGCGTGACCTGCGTGGAAGCGTCTTTCAGCTGCTGCGCGAGCTTCTGCGAATCGCCTTTGGCGGCTTCCAGCAGCGTGATCTCCCGGTCGATGGCTTCCAGCAGCGCCTGTTTCGCGGAATCACTGTCCGGTAGTTGTTCCACCGATTCGCGCATGTGGTTGAGGCTTGTGATGTACGTGTCGTACAGCGATTCGCCGCTGGAGATTTGTTCGCTCAACGTTGCCAACTGGCTGGCTGCGGTGTCTGAGCCCTTGCCGATCGCGTCGAACGCCTTGTTCACCTTGGCAGCTACTTGGTCGAACGCGCCTGACACCTGGTCGAGCGCGGTGTTCACCGAGGAGGTGACGTTCGCACCTGCAGAAGTGAGTGACGTGGCACCTGATTTGCCTTGCTTCAACGCGTTCTGGGCCTGTTTGCCCGCCTTGGTCGCCGAGGCGAGCAGTTTGCCCGTGGAATCCACGATGTCGTTCGCCGAGCCGAGCAGCTGCGAATACGACGTCACCTGCTGCGATGCGCCGCTCAGCGTATCCGCCGTGGTGGTGAGATTGCCGTTGAGGTTGCGCATGTATTCGGCCATTTGCGGGCTTTGCGAATAGTGTAGGATGCTTGAGGCCAGGTCGAGTCCGACTTGCGCAATCGTTTTGGCGAAGGTTTTGTCGATCGTGTTGACCACGGTTGTCGCGCCCTGATCGGTGATATGCGGGGCGATCGGGTTGATTTTCTCGTTTAGATAGTACTTGAGCTGCGCGTGTTTGATGTCGGGGGAGAACAGCGTCATCATGTCGGCGCTGAAACCTTTCGGAATTACGATCGCCGCATAGTATTCGCCGGATTTCACCCCGTCGATTGCCTTGTCGCTTTTCACGAACTGCCAGTCCAGCTGGTCGTTGGCGTGCAGTGTGCTGATGATGGTTTCGCCCACGTTGACGCGCACCGGTATGAGATCCGACTTGTAACCCTTGTCGTTATTGGCCACGGCGACCTTCAATGCCTTGGTGTTGCCGTAGGGGTCCCAGCTGGCCGCGATGTTGAACCAGGCGTACAGCGCCGGCACCACCACCAGGCCCATCGAGACGATCACGGCGATCACGTTGCGGGTGGCATGGCACATGTCCCGCTTGAAGATGCCCCAGATCATTTTCACTGTTCGTTCCCCTCCTCACGCAGACTCCTGCCAGCATTTCCGTCCGTGTTTCCAGCCGCATACTCAGCCGCATGTTCAGGCGCATGTCCGGCCGAACCACCATGCGCAGCCTCATACAGCCTCGTACGTACGGCATGCATCGGCTTGTAATGCATGCCCGGCCGGAACAGCAGGTTCTCGTGCAGGATCGCGCTGCGGAACTCTTCCGCACTCATCGCTTCCTCGCCCAGATAATTCGCATACCGTTCGCGCAGATACTCCACCACGATGAGATACGTGTCGATGGCGATGATCGAAATGATCCAACCGAGCAGCATGGCGAGCTTCATGCGCGTGATGAATAGCAATAGCAGGAACACGAACGGCAGTACCGCCAGCGCGAGGAATCCCCAACGCACCAGGCGCGGGTACAGGCGGAAGAAATGAATCGCCCGTCTGCGGGCGAGTTCGGGGAACTCCTCGGCGATCTGCTGCGCGGTCTCGGTGAGCCGCAACGGTTCCACCGTGCCTTCGTTATGTTCGGTGATCATCAGATCAGTGTCCGCCAGACGGTTGTCGAACAGGCGGTTGAGGTTCAACGCCAGCTTGCGGACCACCAAGCCGATGAACAGCGCCACAGGCAGATACCAGAACAGCGAGAGCATGTCGATCCAATAATGGTTGGCATACATGCCGCCGATCGGCCCGCGCATCGCGTTGATGCCGTAGGTGAACGGTAGGAACGGTTTCAGACGGCGGAAGAATTCCGGCATCATCTCGATGGGGTAGAGGCCTGCCGCGCCCGGAATCTGGATGATCACCAGAATCACGGCGACGGCCTTGCCGATATGCCGGAACGCCACGGCGAGCGCGTAAATGATGTTCACGTAGACGAACGAGGCGAAAATGCCGGCGAGGATGAACAGGAACGGATGCTCGCATTGGATGCCCAGCGCGAGATCGCCGATCGTGGCGATGATCGCCTGCAGGAATCCGACCGTGACGAACAGCAGCCAACGGCCCATATAGCCTTGGCGTGGCGTGTACATGCGGATCTTCTCATCGCGGTCCACTTCAAGCTTGTAGATCGCGACGAGCACGAATCCGCCGACCCACAGCGCAAGATTCGTGTAGAACGGCGTGACCGCGGAACCATAGTTTTTGACCGGGTAGAGGACCTGTTCGTCCAAATGCACCGGCTCGCCCACGAACGAGCCGACCTCGCTCGCGTCAAGTCCGAGCGCTTGGGAAAGCTGCTGGAACATCGCCGAACTGCTCAACGCGGCCACATCGGTGCGCGTGGTGTTGAGCTGTTTGGCGAGATTGGCGAGCTGTGTCTGCGTGCCAGCAATGGTGGTGTTCGTTTGGGTCACGGTGCGCGACAACTGGTCGAGCAGCCCGTTGCCCTGTTCCAGCGTGCTTTGCAGCGTGGTAAGCGTGCCGGACAGCGACCCATTGGCCAGGCTGAGTGTATCGAGCCCGGTGTTGAGATTCGGCATGACCGTGCCGGTGATGGTCGTGTGTGCGCTCGCCATCGACGCCGTGCCGTTCTTCGCCAGCGTGGTGACATCGTCGTTGAACCCGTTCGCGGTGTTCTTCCCCGCGTTGATCGCAGCCGTGGTGTCCTGATCGAAGGCGTCGATGCGCTGCTGCTGGAACGTCAGCTGTTTGCGGGCTTCGGCGAGCTGCGCGGAAAGATCCTTATACGTTTGGCTGTTCGGATCCAGCTGGCTGGCCTGCAACGCCTTCTCCACGCCGTCGAGCACATTGCCGGTGGTGGCGTTGACGTGATGCATGGTGCTGGACACTTGGTCGAGCGCGTCCTGCGTGGTGTTCAGTCCGCTGAGCACGGTGCCGGTGGCATTGCTCACGTTGACCTGCAGGCCGGACAGTTGCGTGCTGCCGTTGTCGAGCGCTCCGACCAGCGTGTTCGAGAATCGTTCGGTTTGTGTGCGCGTCTCGCTCAGCAAGTCGGACGCCTTGCCGACGGTGTCAAGCGAGTTGGTGATTTCCGAGGCGAGCGCGATGTTGGACTGTTTGGCCGAATCGATGGTGGTGAGGGCCTTGTCGAGCGTGGAGCGGGTGTCGCGCAGCTGCTGTTGGACGGTTTCGAGCTGGTTGATGGTGTCGGTCAGATCGTTGACGACGTCGCTTTGCGCGCTTTTCACGCTGCCGGTGGTTTCTCCCGCTGCCTCCTTCACTTCCTTTGCCACGGCGTCGGCCACGCTGGAAACGAAAGTGGTGTTGATCTGCTCGTCGATCGTGGTCGCGCCCGTATCGGTGATTTTCGGCGCGATCGCGTTCAGCTTTTCGTTGATGTAGTACGTGATCGACGGTCGGTCGCCTTTACCGGTGACGGTGCCGATTAGTCTGGAGCTGAAGTCTTCCGGCAGTACGATCGCCGCATAGTATTTGCCGGATTCCACGCCTTCGATGGCTTGCTGCTTGGGAACGAAACGCCAGCCGAGCTGATGGTTCTTCTTAAGCTGGTTGACGGTCTGCTGGCCAGCGTCGAGATGGCCGACCAGCGTGGAGGTTGTGCCCTTGTCCTCGTTCGCCACAGCGACTTGGATGTTGCCTGTGTTCGCGTACGGGTCCCAGTTGGCGAGGATATTGCACCATGCGTACAGTGATGGGATGATGGCCACACCCAGCGTGACGACGAGCGCCACGGGGTTCTTCAGAATGCGTTTCACGTCTCGAAGGAAGATGGCGAAAACCTGGTGCATCAAGCCTCCTCGCGGGTATTGGTCGCAACATCTACGTGCGGCGGCATGCCCGTGCGGGAACACCCGGTTGGGCTCTTCGTCGCGCGATCCGGTGGACATTCTATGACTTCCGATGGAACGATCGCAATGGTTTCGCCATGTTTATTGGTCGGTCCCGCAAGTGTCGGGATATGAGACGAAAACGCTCGGCATATGGCTCTAGTGGGGCGGGCGACCTGGATATGGAGCGGACGGTCGGGAAAACGGAAAGGAAAGATGGCGAATGTTGTCACATGACAAGTGGGATAGGGTTGGGCGATAATGGAGGCATGACTATTGCAACGCCGGAACGTTATGCGCAAATGCTGGACGCCGCACGCCGCGGCGGTTACGCCTATCCCGCGATCAATGTGACCAGCACGCAGACCCTGAACGCCGCACTCCAGGGTTTCGCCGAGGCGGAATCCGATGGCATCATCCAAGTCTCCGTAGGCGGCGCCGCCTACTTCTCCGGGCAACGCGTCAACGACCGCGTCACCGGCTCGCTTGCCTTCGCAGCCTTCGCGCACGAAGTCGCGGCGAAATACCCCAACATCACCATCGCCCTGCACACCGACCACTGCGCCAAACAGTATTTGGACGAATGGGTGCGCCTCTTGCTCGACCATGAAGTCGAACAGGTGAAGCACGGTCAGGAACCGACCTTCCAGTCACACATGTGGGACGGTTCCACAGTGCCGCTGGATGAAAACCTCGACATCGCAGAAGAACTGCTCGACAAATCCCAAGCCGCGCACACCGTGCTGGAAATCGAAATCGGCGCGGTCGGCGGCGAAGAAGACGGGCACAGCGCCGAAATCAATGACAAACTGTATTCCACGCCCGCGCAAGGCATCGCCGTCGCGCAACGACTCGGCCTCGGCGAGCGCGGACGCTACATGGCCGCCTTCACCTTCGGCAACGTGCACGGCGCATACAAACCGGGCGTGGTGAAACTGCGTCCCGAACTGCTCGACGAAATTCAGACCACGGTCGCGCTTGCGATCAAGGCCGGCGAAATGCTCGACCCCGCGCACTCGCTGGATGTCGCTCCTGGTAAGCCGTTCGCCCTGGTGTTCCACGGCGGTTCCGGCTCCGCGCCGGAGGAGATTGCGCAGGCCGTGAGCTACGGCGTGGTGAAGATGAACATCGACACCGATACGCAGTACGCATTCAGCCGTGCGGTGGCCGGTCACATGTTCTCCAACTATGATTCGGTGCTCAAAATCGACGGTGAGGTGGGCAACAAGAAGCTGTACGATCCGCGATCCTGGGGTCGTGAAGCTGAATCCGCGATGGCCGCGCGTGTGGTCGAAGCATGCAAGCAGCTCGGCAGTGCCGGGCGCGCGCTGAACTAGCCAACGGTCTTTCGAACTGTTTTCGGGCGTTTTCTGGTCTGTTTTTCGGACCGGTTGCAATCCGATTACGGTCGGTCCGGAGCCGTGAGCATCCCCCAGACCCGGTAGAGGGTGAAGAGTAATCTTTGTAAGGCTTTAGGCGCAAGGCTTAAGGCAGAATCGCGTACGCACGGAGGTGCAACAACATGCCTGGAATTGTTTTGATCGGTGCCCAGTGGGGAGACGAGGGCAAAGGCAAGGCAACGGATCTGATCGGCACGAAGGTCGACTACGTCGCCCGCTTCAACGGCGGCAATAACACTGGCCATA
>ENA-ORMX01002395-ORMX01002395.1-human-gut-metagenome-genome-assembly--contig:-NODE-2395-length-10911-cov-7.649134_pt1 | contig 10911 bp, 9 predicted proteins | sample MGYA00242108_ERZ509007 | MGnify/ENA primary metagenome ERZ509007 (study PRJEB26280, sample SAMEA2338745) | human gut metagenome | biome: human gut; feature: human-associated habitat; material: faeces...
AAAAGTTTGATACAAGCATTCTTGATAACGTTACAAGAGAATCAGTGGAATCTACTCTTGTAAAAAATGGTAATAGGTTAGTTCGTAATTCTATTGATGTATCAGTATAAAATACAATCACTTCAATTTGGGCTAAATAACCATTACCACAATTACAACTAAATAAAAACCCCGGTGTCAGAGCGTATAGAAAACAAATCTATGCGCTCTGTTTTTATGTAAAGGAGCAGATTTATGAAAAAATAGCAAGGCTGGACAGCGAGCCGCTGATAACACAAATTTACAAAGATAATTATGAAAAGGCAGTGTATGGGAACTGAAAAGATAAGAAAAGCATTTTATATTGAAGAAGAACTGCTGGGGCAGGTAGATGCCCTGTTACCACAGGCAGATGTGCGTTCACGAAACGAATTCGTCAATCGGGCACTGCGGTTTTATATCGGATATCTCACTTCGGAGAAAATAGAAAATTATATGCTGACAACCATCTCCTCTGTCATGCATGCAACGGTAAAGGACAGCGAGAACCGCATGGCTCGTGCAATGTATAAACTTGCAGTGGAAACTTCCAAGCTGTCCCATGTGATCGCATACAGCCATGGTGTGGATGAGCAGGCACTCGGAAAGCTGCAGGCGAAGTGTGCAGAAGAGGTGAAACGGATCAATGGAGCAGTGAGGTTTGAGGAGGCATATCAATATCAGCAGGGGGATCGTTTTTAAGAAATAATTTATTGAAATGCGGTAAGACTTACAGTATGATAAAAGAAAAGGAAGGAGTGGTACATGATGACACAGATGAAGGAACGGGCAGTTGAATTGATAGAACGTATTCCAGATGAAAAAATGTTTTATGTGATTAATATTCTTCAGAATCTTGAGGAAATGTCATCCAACAGACCTGCAGATAAGAAACAGGCAATGGAAGCACTCCAGAATGTGCTGAAGTTCAGCGGAAGATTACCAGAAGATTTTGACGCAGACAAGGAATTACAGGAGGCAAGGGAGGAAAAGTATGGTAATATTGGTTGACACAAATATTATTATAGATGCACTTGCCAATCGGGAACCATATGCTGATGATGCAAAAAGAATTATGGAAAAATGTGCGGCAAGGGAAATAACAGGAATACTTGCGGCACATAGCATACCAAACTTGTTTTATATTCTTAGAAAAAATTTCAGTCAGGAAGAAAGAAGATTTCTTCTGAAAAATTTATGTGAGATATTTCAGATTTCTGACTTGAATGAAAAGAAGATAGTAGCTGCATTGGAAAACAATGTATTTTCAGATTTTGAAGATGGTCTGCAGGAAGAATGTGCAGTTGAGTCTATGGCAGATTATATTGTTACACGAAATCCGGCTGATTTTAAGCATTCAAGAGTAAAAGTAATTCTCCCAGATGAGTTGTTGAGAGAGTTAGAAAAAAATTAATTATCAGGAGTCGATTTGTCAAGGGGATATTTCGCATTGCAATACGGCTTTGTAAAAACAGAGGGGTGTCAACCCCTCTTGGCTGCATAGTGCTACCTGCCGAAGAAGGCAACCGTCCCCCCTCGGAGAGCGCACGACTGCCGCAGGCAGTAGCACCGCCCACTTTTGAGTGGTGAGTAAGTGCGCCCTTAGACGGATTAAATTGACTATCCTTTTGAATATTGATATAATGTGAGCGTAAGCTAAATCAAAAATTTCTTAACAGACAAATTTAAGAAGGAGTGATTTAGATGAAAAAGAAAACTAAGACTGTAATTGGTGTTATCCTTGCAGTAGCTCTGGTAGCTGTCTTGGTAGTTGTAGGATTTATGACTTACCTGGGAATTACCTGGACAAACAATCATGAATTCGGAGAATATGTCAGCAAGGAAGGTCCTTGGGGAATGACTGCTACATGGGTATCTGAGGATAGCAGCAGTTATCTCATTTGCAAAAAGGAGAATGATGAACCATTTGCCAAGGTTACAGCCTATTTTCAGGGGGTGGATGGTTGGCAAGCCTATGAACTGCATGGCAGAGACCGGATTGCTTATCTGAATACTGTGGAAAACGATACAACCATTGATAGCACCAGCGGAAATATGAAATTTGATGGAACTACATTTACCATTACAGATTTAGATAAAGAAATCTTCGGCACAAATGAATTTAATTATGTTATCACTGATAAGGAGTTCAGCCCCGATTAAAGTGCCAGAACTATTCCGATACGGTGGAAACATAACCGATGGAAAAGCGGAAACAGTGTATGCTATTACGTTGAGAACACCCGAAAGCCGAGAAACCAAATAATCGTTACTCTACCAATGGTTTATGTCCATATCGAAAAGGTTGATGTGAGAATAGAATAATTCTGTTCGACTTATTCCGATTATTCTAACAGATTTGCTCAGCACAAGGAACCCTGCGTGGGGGCAGATATATTTGCAAAGGATTTTACATAAAAAGCTGCTGAACAATCCAGAAAAGGAGAGTTTCAGCAGCTTTTTCATACTCTGTACTGTGTGCCCATCAAGAAAATACTGGATTCTATTGATTGACCACCGCCTTTCGGCTGCATACATTCACCACAAATGAGCCGCCAGCCGTTATGTATTCAGGTGGCAGAAACCACCCTTTACAGAGTACATCACAGAAGGGAATACAGGACCATTACTTCGGTAGTGGTCTTTTCTGTACTCTTAAAAGCTGTGAATTTATGAGGAGGAAACATAGTTGAAAGATTTTGAAGGGTTCATTAAGAACTATGCTACCAGAGATTTTATCTATTTTTTTGCAGAAAAATCTATTGAAATATATAAAAATCAAGTAGAAAAATTAGATGAACATTTGGTATGTAATATTACATTTCCTTTAAACATTATTCAGCATGGTTTTATACATAAGCAGGCAAAAGTCATGTTATCGGCATGGGATATTCCAAACATGGCATATCTTTCTATCACGAATTCCAATGATTACAGAAATGATATTATGACAGAACAATTAGCAGGAAGAGTGGTCAACCTGTATCGTGGGTATGAAAATAAGCATTCAGGAAGTGAATATATTGGAAATAATGGACTGCCTAGTATATTCAAATATTTGATGGGAATGTCATATGAACAATTTAAATACGCAAATCCGGCATGGATATATCAGAACTATAACCGCAATTACCATATGCTGATCGGTTCGCCTAATATTAACAGGGAAAAAATAGTTGATATCAATGTGATTACAAACGAATTATTTGGACTTACAGCAGAGGAATTGTTAGCAGTAGAATGGATTATCTGGTGGCTGTGTTCTATTCATCCAGATCCATTAAGCGCACCGGAAGAGTTATATAGAAAAAAAGAAAATAGCATCCTGACAAAGAAAAATCTGGAGCGGGTTATAAGTTATTATTCTGTGACCTATGAACAGGTGAGAAACTCATCATTGCGAAAACAGATTTTCTACAACAAACCATTTGTGATTACGCAAAAGACGAAAGAAACGATTGCAGTCAGTTTCTATTTGGTACAGATGATGATAGCAGATGGATTGTACTGGCTGATTCGGGATTACTATCACAACAATCATTGGGGAACCAAATTTATAATTGCTTTTGGAGAGATGTTTGAGGATTACTTTGAAGAACTGGCAGGTTTATATCTGCCCAAGAATTCATGGCATAAGATTCCAGAGGAAAGAAAAAAGAGTGCTGATTATTATGTTGAAGTGGATGAAGCGGTATTTTTGTTTGAATTAAAATCAGGATTACTTGGACTGGGAGCAAAACAGCAGGTGCCGGATGTTGGGCAGATTGATATATTTTATAACAGGAACATAAAAGAGGCATATGAGCAGTTGAAGGCATCAGAGCAGGAATATAAAGGAGAGAAACCTGTAATAAAGGTTTTTCTTTTGTATGAGAGTATGACCAATACACAGATGATAGTCGGCTCATTGCCGGAAATATTTGAGCAAGATCCAAGATGTTATATTATGACAATAGATGATCTGGAGATGCTTCTGGCAACCTATAAAAAGGATAAAAGCAGATTTGATGATGTTGTGAAAGCACTTGTTGAAAACAAAAGAGGAGGCAACGACTATAAGAGTGTTCTGGAAATATTGAATATATATCAGGCAGTTGGCGATATGCACTTTATTGGAGAAAGAGATTATTTCAATAAAATAGCAGAAAAGCTGAAAAAGGAATTAGGGACAGACCAATAAGGAGGACACCATGCCCAAACTTATCCTACGCTGCAACTACCTCAAAAACTCCCCGCCCGCACACCTTGCCAATTACATCAATTACATCGGCACCCGTGAGGGCGTGGAGAAGGTAGGCAGCACGACATCTTCACTGCCAGCCACCGACCGGCAGAAAAGTCTGATTGAAGATATTCTGGCAAAGATTCCCGATGCGAACCGGATGCATGAGTATCACGATTATATCCAAAGACCAACCAGAGAAAATGCATCGGAGTTTATTACGCAGGCGTTGGAAAATAACCTTGACATCATAGCGAAAAAGAAAAATTATATGGATTATCTGGCAAACAGACCGGGAGTAGAAATCATAGGTACTCACGGTCTGTTTTCAAATGAGGGAGAACCAGTGGTGCTGTCCCGTGTGGCAGAAGAGGTGGCAAATCATCCCGGTGTGATCTGGACGAATGTCATCAGCCTGCGGAGGGAGGATGCCGAGCGGTTAGGCTATGACAGTGCCGCCCAGTGGCAGGCACTGTTGAGGAGCAGGGTGCAGTTGCTGTGTGAGAATTGTAAGATAGACAGCCGGAACCTGAAATGGTATGCGGCATTCCACAATGAATCCCATCATCCCCATGTGCATCTGGTGGTCTATTCTTCTGATCCGTCCGAGGGATACTTGACGGCAAAGGGAATTGATGCCATGCGTTCTGCATACGCACATGATATTTTCCGGCAGGAGTTTCTAAGCATCTATGAGAAGGCAACCGAACAGAGAAACCAGTTAAAAGAGCAGGCAGAAAAAAGTCTGCTTTTTTTGTTGCAGCAAATGCAGGAGGGAGTCTGTCATAATCTCAAGATTGCAGAGCAGATGCAGCTTTTATCCAGACGGTTAAAAAATACCGGAGGGAAAAAGGTATATGGATACTTGAAAGCAGATGTGAAAGCCATCGTAAATGACATTGTAGATGAACTGGCAAAGGAAGAGCGTGTGGCAGAATGCTATCAGGCATGGCTAAAAAGCAGGGAGGAGATACAGCATTACTATAAAGATTCGGAAATAGAGATGATACCGCTGTCACAGCAGAAGGAGCTAAAGAGCGTTAAAAATATGGTCATCCGTGAGGCAGTCCGTTTTGGAGAAGGGTATCTGTATCTGGAAGAAGCGGAAACAGGAATGGAACGGCTGGAAGAGATATCCGAACAGCAGACAGAAAGCCTTGCCGCATTGCAGGGGGAGGACATGCCGGATATCATGCCTGGACAAACGGAGATGGAGGAGCAGGAACCAGACAGGCAGGAAGAAGAGCATGGGGAATCCGTTTCTTATTTTGCCAGATGGACGGACCGGTATAAAGAAGCGAGGGAATATCTCTATGGCACGATGGAGACAGAATCGGATGAGGAGGCAGCCCATGAGATCATGATGGAGGAGGCAGAGCAGGGAAATGCGTATGCCATGCACGACATGGGAAAGATTTATGCACAGGGCATTGGATGTGAAGCAGACAAAGAAAAGGTAGATGTGTGGTACAAAAAAGCATTGGCGGCAATGCATTATGTAGAGCAGAAGAAAAGTAACACCTATCTGGAATACCGCATTGGAAAAATGTATCAGTACGGACTTGGTACAGACGAGAATATGGAACAGGCAGGGGAGTGGTTTTCCAAGGCGGCAGCAAAGGAACATAAGTATGCGCTCTATTCCCTTGGCATGCTCTATCTGCAGGGGAAAGGAGTGGAGCAGGATGAGGAAACCGCATATAGTCTGCTGTTCCGTTCTTACAGCAAGGGAAATCCCTATGCGGCGTATGAACTTGGAAAACTGTATGAGACAGGATGCGGAACAGAGAAAAATCAGGAAAAGTCGGAAAATTGTTATCGTGTAGCCTTTCTAGGTTTTCTGAATCTTGAGAAAAGATCAAAGGATGATACGCTCTGGTATCGTATCGGCTGCATGTATCTGCATGGGATCGGGACAGAGGCAGACGAAACGAAAGCGGAACATTATCTGACAAAGGCATCTGATTATGGCAACACCCATGCCTCCTATCAGCTTGCCAGACTCTATATCAGACAGGAGAGCCAAAAGTTAAGCGGGGAGTCTGGGACAGCACCGGATTACGCAAAGATTGCAAAAGCGGTAAAGTGGCTGGAAGAATCAGCCGCACAGGAAAATCCGTTTGCGGATTATGCAATCGGACGGTTGTACAGGGAAGGCACACTGGTAGCAGAGGACATGGAAAAAGCAGTGTTCCACCTGAAACGTGCCGCAAATGCCAGAAACAGCTATGCACAGTATCAGCTTGGGAAAATATATCTGGAAGAGGACACTAAAAACATTCCGGCAGCCATACAGTATCTGACACTGGCTGCGAAACAGAAAAATCAATTTGCAGCATACAGGTTAGGGAAACTTTATCTTGCCGGAGAAGAACTGCCAAAGAACACAGAGCTGGCACTGCATTATCTGAAGATGGCGGCAGACACCGGAAACCAGTATGCACAATATACCCTTGGTAAAGTGTATCTGATCGGAAAGGATGTCCAGCAGGACAAGGAACTGGCATACGATTATTTTTTAAAATCCGCAGAGCAGGGAAATATTTATGCAGCGTATTTTTTAGAACACTGGAATGATATGCCACACCCCGATCTGTTCTTAATGGCAACAAGGCTCATGCGGCATCTGGAACATATCATCGAAGAGAATGTGGCTGGAAGAAAGAGTGGAGGACGCAGGCAGGGGATTGACAGAAAACTCGCACGAAAAATCCGTCAGAAGAAGATTGCACAGGGACATGCCGTGGATGACCATGAGAACATGGTACAGACACAGTGATCACAGGAGGAGTGGTAGAAATGATGAGAGGAGGTACGATTGGGAGATTTTATTTATTTTACAGAGGAACAGAAGGAGCGAGCCAATGCGGTACATATTGCGGACATCCTTCGCCGGGAGCATGAGGAAGTGGAGCGTTCCGGAAATGAATGGCGTTGGAAACGGCACAGGAGTGTGACTTTCCGGGGGAGCAGTTGGTACCGCCACAGCAGACAGGTCGGAAGTCATGCCATTGATTTCATGCAGGAGTTCTTCGGGATGTCCTACCCGGAGGCGGTGAGCTATCTGCTGGACGGAGAACAGGGACAGCTTATTGAACGGGGAAAAAGGCAGGAGACAAAAAGAAAACCGATAAAAGCCGGGAAGGGACGGCAGGCTGTAGAAAAAGAACAGACAGAGGAAAGAAAAGAACAGAAAGAGCCAAAGGAACTGAAACTGCCGGAGAAAAATCCGACCATGAAGAGAGTCTATGCATATCTTCTGCAGAAACGTCATATTGACAGGGAAATCCTCTCGTACTTTGCAAAGGCAGGAACCATATATGAATCTGCGGAGCATCACAACATTGTGTTTGCCGGACTGGACAGCGAGGGGAAAATCCGGCATATCCATGTGAAGGGGAGCTGTTCTGACGGCAGGAGCTTCCGGCTGAATCAGGAAGGCTCGGAAGCTGCCTACGGATTTGGATACAGGGGAACCGGGAACAGACTGTATGTGTTTGAGGCACCCATTGACCTGTTATCATTTCTGTCCTTGTATCCAGAGAACTGGCAGGGGAACAGTTATATCACCTTAAACGGTGTGGCAGAGCATGCCATGCTGCAGGCATTGAAAGACAATCCCAGACTGGATACGGTTGTGCTGTGCCTTGACCATGATCCGGCAGGCATAGAGGCGTGCGGCAGACTGGCAGAGATTCTGGTACGCAATGGATATGGTGCGGTAAAGAGGTTACAGTCAGCCTGCAAAGACTGGAATGAGGATTTAAAAGGCAGATATGGTGAGGAAACAATTCCGGCACAGGAGCATCCGAGAGTCATGGAATGCAGGGCATGGACAGAGGTGCTGAAAGAAGTGACGGAATCCATCAACATCAAGTATGCCAACAGAAGTTATATCTGCCGTTATTATCAGGATATTTATAATGAACTGAAAAAGGGCAGGGGCAGGGAACAGCTTATGGATGCCTTTGACGGACCGGGGATGCTTTTGACCGGAGTGCTTGTGCGGTGCATGGAAAAAGAGGGAATCGCACTTGGCAGGGAAACTAGTGCAGACCAGATACTGGAAAATCTGTCAAAGCGTTATCAGCCGCATAAAGACAAGGGAAACTTCAACACCCGCATCCGGCAGATGCAGGCAGCCTTTGAAGAAACACTGGAGGTGTTCGATACAAAAGACTTAGAACAAAAAGAAGATCAGGAACTGCTTGCCAGAAAATGTATGAGCCTTGCGATGGAATGCATCCGGGCTCATATTTTTGTTGCCATCGACTGCGGGGAAGAGCAGATGAAGCCGGCAAAACAGACTGTGAAGGAACAGAAAATGGAACATCAGGAGGGAGGAATGATGCTATGCAGCCAGTCGTGATGCTGGTGATCGCAGGGGTGGCAATGTTTTCCGTGATTGGAGGCGTGTCACTTCTGTCACACTATTATACATTAAACGGAATCAAGAGCAGGACTGTCGGGGACGGTCAGCATGGAACGGCGAGATTTGCCACGAAAAAGGAAATCGCAGAAACCTATGTGCAGGTGCCCTATGAACCGGAGCTGTGGCGCAGGGGTGAGAACCTGCCGGCTGCACAGGGACTGGTACTCGGCAGCATGGAGCGGGCAGGAAAACTATACGCACTGGTGGATACCGGGGATGTGCATTGCCTGATGATTGGCGCGGCAGGAGTCGGAAAGACCGCACATTTTCTGTATCCCAACATTGAATATGCCTGTGCCTGTGGAATGAGTTTCCTGACCACGGATACAAAGGGAGACTTATACCGCAACTATGCAGGCATTGCAAAAAAATACTATGGCTACCATACGGCAGTCATCGATCTCCGTAATCCGACCAGAAGCGATGGTGACAATATGCTCCATCTGGTCAACAAATACATGGATGAGTATCTTGCAGACCATACGGACCTGAGTGCTAAGGCAAAAGCAGAAAAGTATGCAAAGATCACGGCAAAGACCATTATCTCCTCCGGTGGTACGGACAGTTCCAGCTATGGACAGAATGCATTTTTCTATGATGCGGCAGAAGGCGTGCTGACGGCAGCCATCCTGCTCATTGCGGAATTCTGCCCGGATGGAAAGAGGCATATCATCAGCGTGTTCAAACTGATACAGGATTTACTTGCACCATCTAAAGTGAAAGGGAAAAACCAGTTCCAGCTACTTCTGGCAAAACTCCCGGATACCCACAAGGCGAAATGGTTTGCAGGGGCAGCCTTAAATACGGCAGAGCAGTCCATGCAGTCGGTTCTCTCCACAGCGTTGTCCAGACTGAATGCTTTTCTGGATTCCGAGCTGGAGCAGATACTCTGTTTTGATACCGCCATCGATGCAGAGCTTTTCTGCAAAAAAAAGACGGCGGTGTTTCTGGTCATGCCGGAGGAGGACAATACCAAGTATTTTATTATTTCTCTGATCTTACAGCAGCTCTACCGGGAAATCCTTGTGGTGGCAGACGAGAACGGAGGGAAACTGAACAACCGTGTAGTTTTCTATTGGGATGAGGTCGGAACGATTCCGAAGATTGAAAGCGCAGAGATGATGTTCTCAGCGTCCCGATCCAGAAGGGTGAGTATCGTACCCATGATCCAGTCCTTTGCCCAGCTTAATAAGAATTATGGGAAAGAGGGTGCAGAAATCATTATCGATAACTGTCAGGATACCATCTTCGGTGGGTTCGCACCGAACTCGGAGTCAGCGGAAGTGCTCTCCAAGAGCCTGGGCAGCAAAACTGTCATGTCCGGTTCCATCAGCCGGGGAAAGAATGATCCGAGCCAGTCCCTTCAGATGATCCAAAGACCACTCATGACAGCGGATGAATTGAAGTCACTGCCAAAAGGAAACTTTATCGTATCAAAGACCGGGACTCACCCTATGCGGACAAAACTGAAACTGTTCTTAAAATGGGGCATCACATTTGAAGAACCCTATGAGATTGAAGAAAAATCTGCAAGAAAGGTAGCATACGCAGACAAGCAGGAAATTGAAGAGGAGATCATACGGAGATATATGTGCTGTATGGAAGAACCGGAGGATACACCTGTGGAAATGGCAAGGACAGGAGGCATGCAGCAGACACCGCTGACGGACACCATGAAAAAGATGCGGCAGACCTTACGGACGGAAGATTAGGAGGCAGGGTGACTAGGAAAGAAATCTATGAAACAGAGCTGCCACACAGGGCTGTGGCGGTCTATCTGTATCTGGAGACTCGTGCGGACAGGGAGAGGACATGCTATCCGGCAATCGGTACCATTGCCAGAGAGCTGCACCTGTCTGTAAGTACGGTCAAGCGTGCAATCCATGATTTGGAGTGTGCAGGATTTATACAAAAAAAGCAGAGATGGCGTGAGAACGGAGGAAAGAGCAGCCTGCTCTATGAAATCATAAAATAGGCACAAAGGGATTACTGCGCCGGTCAGGTGGACTATGGTATGGTTCACTGTGGCCTGTGCAGGGAACTTTTCACTTTAAGGGGAAGAACAGAGAAAAGAAAATACAGTTGGCAATATGAAACATCAATATATTTTTTTGGAAAAAACTAAGAATTGAAGTATTATCAGATGGATCAGATGGATTATGTGGGGGATTCATAAAGTAGTGGTATCAACATGACGATATAGAAAATGCAGGGAAGCATTGTATTTCAAAGAGTTTGA
>ENA-ORMX01002396-ORMX01002396.1-human-gut-metagenome-genome-assembly--contig:-NODE-2396-length-10908-cov-21.892288_pt1 | contig 10908 bp, 8 predicted proteins | sample MGYA00242108_ERZ509007 | MGnify/ENA primary metagenome ERZ509007 (study PRJEB26280, sample SAMEA2338745) | human gut metagenome | biome: human gut; feature: human-associated habitat; material: faeces...
AACTAAGCATAAACTGCAACAAAAAAATTGCGGAAGTTATTTTTTAAACATTACTAAACTATAGTGTTGCGGAATTAAGGGATTCATAAATGCGACAGATTTTAACGTTTATTACACGTTCAAAATATCACTCAAACAGACATTTAGCTATATTTGCAAAATCTAAAGACGCTTATAAATTTTTTACAACTACTATAATAATTAACCTAACCCTTAAAGACTATGCAGAAAAGATCGTTTCTTACAGTCGTAATGTTCCTGATAGGAATGTTTATGACGGGGGCGTACGCACAAGTACACACAGTTTCTGGTCTGGTGAAAGACAAAGAAATGGGTGAACCCCTTGTTGGAGTAAGCGTGTCTGTAAAAGGCACGAAGAATGCAACCATGACTGACCTGAACGGCAACTACACCATTCAAACCAGCCCGAAAGACGTACTCGAATTCAAGTATGTCGGCATGAAAAATGCAGAGGAGACAGTAGGCAACCGCAAGGTTATCAACATCACTCTCGTAGCTAACGCAGAAAGCCTCGGCGAAGTCGTAGTGACAGCCATGGGTATCAAGCGTCAGTCGGAGACCCTTACCTACTCGGCTCAGACCGTAGGCGGAAAGGACGTCAACGACATCAAGTCAATCAACATGATCAACTCGCTGCAGGGCAAGAGCGCAGGTCTTCAGATTACGCCTAACTCTACCGGTGCGGGCGGTTCTTCAAAGATTCTGTTCCGCGGCAACAAGTCAATCTCTGGTAGCAACCAGCCGCTCATCGTCATCGACGGTGTGCCGACAATGACCAATACCGCAACCTCTCAGGTATCAAGCGACTACGGTGGCGAGCGCGACGCAGGTGACGTTATGTCTACCATCAACCCCGACGATATCGCTTCTATCACACTTCTGAAGGGCGCTGCCGCTTCAGCTCTCTACGGTGCGGTGGCTGCCAACGGTGCCATCATGATCACCACAAAGCAGGGCATGGCAGGCAAGGTGAACGTGAACGTATCGAGCAACACCACAATGGAGGTTCCGATGATTCTGCCTGAGTTCCAGAACACATACGGCGCAGGCGCTGACGGCACATTCTCTTGGGGTGACAAGCTCAGCAAGGCTTGCAAGAACTACGCAGAGTCGTTCTTCCGCACAGGCTTCACTACAAACAACACCGTATCGCTCTCGGGCGGTAGCGAGAACTTCAAGGGCTACTTCTCTTACGGCAACGTGTTCTCTCACGGCATGGCTCCTGAGAACACATTCCGCAGCCACAACCTCAACACTAAGGTAGACTTCAAGGTGCTCAACAACGTATACGTCGACTTCTCGGCTAAGTACAGCAACCAGTACTCTAAGAACCAGGCTGCTGCCGGCTACCTCTGGAACCCACTCACAGGCGTATACCTCGCTCCGCGCGGCATCGACTGGGACCACTACAAGGACAACTACGAGGTTTACGACCCCACACGCGGCTGCAACGTACAGAACTGGAGCAACACCGAGCTGCAGCAGTTCGGCAACCCGTACTGGATGCTCAACCGCCAGACTCCTATCTCTAAGCGCAACCGCTATGAGTTCGGTGGCTCTATCAAGTGGGACATCACTGCCGACCTCAACATCCAGGGACGTATGCGCTACGAGCGCGGCGAAGAGCAGTTCATCCACAACGCATACGCTTCGTCTGTAGGCAACCTCTACAAGATGGGACGCATGAAGAACAACCGCTACTTCAGCGACCAGCTCTACGGCGACGTGCTCATCAACTACAACCACACTTGGAACGACTGGGGCCTCACAGCTACAGCAGGCTCAAGCTTCACCAAGACCAAGACCGCACACGTAGACCTCTGGGGCGAGGGCGAACAGTACAAGTCGCCGGGCGACGGCAACATCTACTATCCGAACATCTTCACTCCGAACAACTTCTACGGCAATATGTCTAAGCTGGGCAGCGGCGACGCTATGGAGACAGAAAAGCGCCTCAACGCCGTGTTCGCAACAGCTCAGGTAGCCTTCAAGGAGGCTGTGTTCCTCGACCTCTCTGCACGTAACGACTGGTCGTCAGCTCTCGCATTCACCGACGGCTGCTCGTTCTTCTATCCGTCAGTAGGCGCCAGCGTACTGCTCAACAAGCTCGTGCCTATGGGCGAGCAGGTGAACCTCTTCAAGTTCCGCGGCAGCTACTCTATCGTAGGTAACGACGTGCCTATCTACATGTCTAACCCACGCTACACTCTCGGCGAGTCGGGCGCTATCTCTGCACCTGACAAGGCTGCGTTCCGCACATTGAAGCCAGAGAAGACCCACTCTATCGAGGTAGGTTTCGACGGTACATTCTTCAACAACCGTCTCGACTTCTCTCTTACATACTATAAGACCAACACCAAGAACCAGTTCTTCTCTGTTTCGGCTCCTTACGAGAGCGGTCTGCGCAACCGTTACGTCAACGCCGGCAACGTACAGAACCAGGGTATCGAGGCATCTATCGGCTGGCACCAGCAGTTCAACCCCGACTTCTCTTGGTCTACCAACTTCAACATCTCTTACAACGAGAACAAGATCAAGGAGCTCGTAGAGGGCTTGGAGAACGGTCTTACCATCGCTTCTTGGCAGGGCGCTAAGGTAGTGCTCAACGAGGGCGGCTCTTACGGCGACCTCTACGTACGCCAGATCAAGCGCGACGAGGCAGGCAAGCCGGTCAAGAACGACAAGGGCGAACCTATCCTCATGGGCGACAACGTTGACGAGATGAAGTATGCAGGCAACATGAACGCAAAGGTGAACTTCGGTTGGACAAACACATTCCACTACAAGGACTTCACATTCTCATTCCTCATCGACGGTAAGTTCGGCGGCAGAGTGCTCTCTGCAACTGAGGCTACTCTCGACGGTTGGGGCGTTTCAAAGCGTTCTGGCATCGCACGCAACGCAGGCAAGGTTGTGGTTGACGGCGTAGAGTTCGACCCGCAGGCATGGTACACAACAACAGGCTCTTCTAACTTCAACAACTCTTACGCTACAGAGTTCTACGTATACAAGGGCACGAACGTACGTCTGCGCGAGATGAGCCTCGGCTACACCTTCCGCAACCTCTTCGGCAACGGCAAGAACCTCACTGCTGCGCTCATCGCACGCAACCTCTTCTTCTTCTACAAGGACGCTCCTTGCGACCCGGACGTATCAATGGGTACTGGCAACGGCGTGCAGGGTGTCGACATCTTCAACCTCCCGTCGGCAACAAGCTTGGGTCTGAACCTGAAGTTGAACTTCTAATTTTTGAGCGAGTAAAAACAAGTTTTACAACCGTTTAAAATCTAAGGAAATATGAAAAAGAGAAATATATTCGCGGTGTCATCAATGCTGGCACTGGCTGTGATGAGCAACGGAATGTTAAGCTCATGCACAGACGACTTCGACGATCTGAATACAAACAAGACGCAGGTAGACCCGGGCGATCTGCCGTTCAAAGCACAGTGTGCCGAGGCAATGAACTATTGCTACCCGCCTCACCAGAACATGTTCCAGTTCTGGACAAACCTTACCATCGACCTCTACGGTGGCTACTTCCAGACACCTCACGGCAACTTCACCAACTGCGATATGGGTGAGAACCGCGGACACAGTGGCGGTATGTACGAGAACTACTATCTGCATATCTTCAACAACACACGCCGCAACATCGCCAACCTCGACAAGCAGGAGAACGCCGGACTGGCTGGCACTATGCGCATCGTGCAGGCTGTAGGTACAATGCAGGCTACAGACGCATACGGACCGCTCGCCTACTCGTCTATCATCAACGCCGAGAGCGAGTCTACCTACCGCTTCGACAGCCAGCAGAAGCTCTATGAGCAGATGCTCGACGACCTCGACAAGGCTATCGCCGGACTGCAGAAGATGGACGACACAGAGAAGGCTTCTCTCGCTACATACGACACATGGGGCGGTGGCGATCCGGCTATCTGGGTGCAGATTGCAAACACTATGAAGCTGCGCATCGCGCTGCGTCTCTCTAAGCGCGAGAGCGAGATGGCTGCCGACGGCTACGACCTCAAGGCTATCGCTACGGCTGCTGCCGCCAACACCCTCGCCGTTTCGGGCAAGGACATCGTCGTTAAGGACCAGAGCAACGAGCTGAAGCGTATGTTCGACTGGCAGGACTGCGGCATGAACGCTAACCTCGTAACGCTCATGGTGGGCATGAACGACCCGCGTCTGCCTCTCTACATGACAAAGAATGCTGACGACATCACCAACGAGAAGGGCGTCACCACTCCTAAGGGATCCGTTTACTGCGGCATCCGCTACGCAAGCGGCATGGCACAGAAGGGTTCTAACGGCTCGTACGGCTACAAGATGTCGCAGTGGGTTGGCGCTTACAACACTCCGCTGCCTATCTTCAAGGCTGCCGAGGCTTACTTCCTGCTTGCCGAGGCTAAGCTGCGCTGGAACATCGGCACTGAAAGCGTAAAGAGCCTCTACGAGAAGGGCATCCGCCTCTCTATCAAGAACGAGCTTGCTTATAAGGGTTCGTTCGCTGGCATCGAGAACATCAGCGACGCCGACATCGACGCTTACATCAACGGCACAACCGGTCAGGCAGACTACGTTGATCCGGGCAACTCGACTAACAACTGCAAGGCTGTCAACACGCTCGGCGTGAAGTGGGACGACGCTGCAAGCAAGGAAGACCAGCTCGCACGCATCCAGACTCAGAAGTACATTGCTCTCTTCCCGCTCTCTAACGAAGGTTGGGCTGAGCAGCGCCGCACCGGCTATCCGAAGTTCTTCGTAGCTTTGGTTAACAAGAGCGAAGGTGCTGTCGACACTCAGGAAGGCGTTCGCCGTGTCATCTACAGCAGCAATGCTTACGACACCAACGCTGAAGGCGTAAAGGGTGGCATCGAGCTTCTCGACAAGGAGAACACCAGCAAGAAGGGTATCTCTGGCGATAAGGGCGGCACACACCTCTGGTGGGACAACGCTAACAAGGGCAACTTCTAAGCGTCAGCTATAGAATAATAAAAAAACGGACTCTGCCAAACACATTTGGCGGAGTCCGTTTTTTTTCATAGTAGCGGAGGTATCCTGCCTCCGCCACAGCGGGCTGGTTTCATTATTTTTTAGTATCTTTGCAGAAGATAAAAAGATAGTGCAGAACTATAAAAAGCAGCACATAACTATAAAACCCAAGCAATATGAAGAAAATCGTGATTCTCGACTTCGACGGCACCATCGCCGACACGAAGCCCGTTATACTTAACACCTTCCACCGCACTTTCGACGCTATGCACCTGCCGCAGCACAGCGACGAGGAGATAGCCGCAACGATAGGTCTGCCGCTCGTGGAGGCGTTCCCAGTGCTCGAGCCGATGGACAAGGAGAAAGCGGCGGAGTGTACAGCCAAGTACCGCGAGATATTCGAGGACGTGAACCGCGAGATTGGCGTGCCGATGTTCCCGCACGTGGCTGACACGGTGCGACTGCTGCACGCAAAGGGATGCATAGTGACCATCGCTACAAGCCGCGGATATAAGTCGGCTATCGACTTCGTGCGTTCGTTCAAGCTCGACGACGTCATAACGCTCGTCGTGGCTGCCGAGGACGTGCGCCACGCCAAGCCCGACGCCGAGCCGGTGCTGAAGACGCTGAAGCACTACAACCTGAAGCCCGAGGACGCCGTCGTCGTAGGCGACACCCACTTCGACATCCTCATGGGTCGCAACGCCCACTGCATGACCATCGGCGTTACGTACGGCAATGGTTCGCGAGAGAGTCTCATGGAAGCCGGCGCCGACGCCATTGTCGACGATTTCGCGGAAATTGCAGAGATGGTGTGATGGGATGGTGGTGAGATGGTGATGTGGTGAGATGGTGAGATTTGTTGCCAGCATTAACCAAGCTTTTACAACTTTTTTCCAGCATTTCAACCATGCTTTTGCAACTTTTTGCCAGCAAACATCCCATCTCTCTCAATTATATTTGCTAAATTTGCATATTAATAGGTGCATACCGCTTCTATACAACAACGAATAACAAAAAACAAAACAAAAATATAATGGAACAAGCACTTTGGATTTACAATACGCTGTCGCGTCGCAAGGAAGTGTTCAAGCCGCTGCACGCCCCAAACGTGGGCATGTACGTCTGCGGACCTACCGTCTATGGCGACCCACACCTGGGCCATGCGCGCCCGGCTATCACGTTCGACATTCTCTTCCGCTACCTCAAGCACCTCGGCTATAAGGTGCGCTACGTGCGCAACATCACCGACGTGGGTCACTTGGAGCACGACGCCGACGAAGGCGACGACAAGATAGAGAAGAAGGCTCGCCTGGAGCAGCTCGAACCGATGGAGATTGCGCAGTATTACACCAACCGCTACCATGCGGCTATGGAAGCGCTGAACGTGCTGCCGCCAAGCATCGAGCCGCACGCTACGGGTCACATCATCGAGCAGGAGCAGCTCGTGCAGCAGATTCTCGACAACGGATTCGCATACGAGAGCAACGGCTCGGTTTACTTCGACGTGAAGAAGTACAACGAGAAGCACCACTACGGCATTCTCTCTGGTCGCAACCTCGACGACGTAAAGGACGCTTCGCGCGCGCTTGATGGTGTTGGCGAGAAGCGCAACCAGGCAGACTTCGCACTCTGGAAGAAGGCGTCTCCTGAGCACATCATGCGCTGGCCGAGCCCCTGGAGCGACGGCTTCCCGGGATGGCACTGCGAGTGTACGGCGATGGGCCGCAAGTATCTCGGCGCTCACTTCGACATACACGGTGGCGGAATGGACCTCGTGTTCCCGCACCACGAGTGCGAGATTGCGCAGGCTGTGGCTTCGCAGGGCGACCAGATGGTGCACTACTGGATGCACAACAACATGATCACAATCAACGGACAGAAGATGGGCAAGTCGCTCGGCAACTTCATCACACTCGAGGAGTTCTTCACGGGCAACAACAAGAATCTTGAGCAGCCCTACTCGCCGATGACCATACGCTTCTTCATCCTCTCGGCTCACTACCGCGGCACTGTAGACTTCTCTAACGAGGCGCTGCAGGCTTCGCAGAAGGGTCTTGAGAAGCTCATGAACGGCATCGCCGACCTCGACCGCATCGCAGTTTCGGCAGAGAGCGACGCCGAGACAAAGAAGGTTGTGAGCGAGCTGCGCCAAAAGTGCTACGACGCCATGAACGACGACTTCGCTACGCCGCTCGTCATAGCTCATCTCTTCGAGGCTTGCTCCGTAGTGAACAAGCTCGTAGACCACAAGGCTACCATCTCTGAGGCTGACCTTAAGGAACTTACTGAGACAATGCGTCTCTTCGCGTTCGACCTGCTCGGTCTGCGCCCCGACAACGCCGGCTCTTCATCTCATCGCGAGGAGGCTTTCGGCAAGGTCGTAGACATGGTGCTCGACCTCCGCTCTAAGGCTAAGGCTTCCAAGGACTGGGCTACCAGCGACCGCATCCGCGACGAACTGGCTGAGCTTGGCTTCGAGGTGAAGGACACCAAGGACGGTGCTACCTGGAAGCTGAAATAAGAGTTTTGAATTTTGAGTTTTGAGTTAGCATTAGCAAAGGCTTAAGAAGGCCTAAGAAGGCTTAGAAAGGCTTAAACGCAGCCCAAGAGCGGCTTAAAGCTCCCAAAATAATCAAAAGCAATGAAGAAAATATCTATAATCGCCGCAGCTATCGCTCTCTGCAGCTGCTCGGCAACAAAGACAACAGACGCAGCCGTTGACCTCAACGGCGAGTGGGACATCGTAACCGTAGACGGCAACGCTGTCGACACCACAAAGACCGAGTTCCGCCCTACACTGGGCTTCGACACAGCAAAGGACAACGTGTTCGGATGCGCCGGATGCAACTCTATCAACGGCAAGGCAAAGGTGGATGCTGCAAAGCAGACCATCAGCTTCTCGGAGATAGGCACCACGCTGATGCTCTGCGCCAACATGGAGTACGAGCAGCAGATTCTGAAGGCTCTCGAAAGAGTGAAGGGATACAAGGCTGGCAAAGGCTGCGTTGAACTCACGAACGGCAGCGGAAAGGCTGTGCTGCAGCTGAAGAAGCAGTAAATAGACTATCTCCGTAGCGGAGGTCTCTGGCCTCCGCAGCAAGCAAATATTACTATCCTACTTGGTGCTGCGGAGGCTTTCACCTCCGCTACGGAATAACCCCTAAAACAGAAATCGTATGAAACACATAGTATTTCTTACTGGCGCCGGCATGTCCGTGGAGTCGGGTTTCAAGACGTTCCGCGGCAACGACGGCTTGTGGGAGAACTACCCCGTCGACCAGGTTGCGTCGCACGAGGGATGGCTTGCCGACCCCACACTCGTAACCAACTTCTACAACATGCTGCGCCGAAAGCTCTACGCAGCGCAGCCCAATGAGGGCCACCGCCTCATTCACGAGCTGGAGAAAGACTATAAGGTGACGGTCATCACGCAGAACGTGGACAACCTGCACGAGAAAGCAGGCTCCACTAATGTGATTCACCTGCACGGCGAACTGACAAAGGTGTGCTCTTCGCGCGATGTCGACGACCCACGCTACCAGCGCACTCTGACCGAGGACAACTGCGAGGTGAAGCCCGGCACACTCGCCGGCGACGGATCGCTCGAACGCCCGTTCATAGTGTTCTTCGGCGAGTCGGTGCCTATGATTAGCGTTGCGGCAGAGGCTGCAGAGCAAGCCGACATCTTCGTCATTATAGGCACATCGCTCAACGTATACCCTGCTGCTGGCCTCATCCACTATGTGCGCCCCTCTGCACCCGTATACCTCATCGACCCCGAACTATCGATGGGCGTAGGCAGACAGAACTTCAAACACTTCCAGTGCGGAGCAAGCGAGGGAATGAAGCTATTGTGCGAAGAACTCTGTTGACACGACGTAGATTACTCTGATATTCCACAGACGCATCAGCGTAGTGCGACTTAGCATTGTGTGCAGACACACAAAAAATAAATGGGTGCAGTTCTTCATTTGGTAAGAACTGCACCCATTTTATATTATTAGAACTTTACTGTTAGAACTTGTAGATAAGACCGAACTCAACGTTTGTAGCGTCGAGTTCAACACCAAACTCCTTGTGCTTTGCATATCCCTCATTTTCCTGCTTATAGCCGAAGAAACCTACTTTAGAAACGAAAGCTACGTGGTCAGAAACGTTAACCTTAAGACCCGGCTTGAGACCGAACTCAAAACCATCGTAGTCTCTATGGTTGCCGCCGAAGTGCTTGTAGCCAACAATACCCTCGATAAAGAAGTCAACAACCTTAGCACTATAGAATGTATAGCGTGCATACGGAGCGAGTGTGAATGTGTTGTAACCATCCTCTACACCCTCGTAGCCAATGGTGAGACCTGCCTCCCAATTCTTGTTGAACTCATAACCGATTTCAGGAACGAGCGAATACTGCATCTTAGAGTCAGCCTTGCCTTCTTTTACGCTCTTAAGACCTGCACAACCGCCGATATACACCTGAGCGCTTGCACATACGGCTACAAAGAGAGTAGCCAAAGTCATCATAATCTTTTTCATAATTGTTTGATTTTTTAGTGATTACTACACGAAACATTACGTCGCGTGCTGATACTATTAAATATTTAAGCGCCACAAATGTACGCTTTTTAATAATATGAAACAATAAAAAGCGAGAAAAATAACACTACTACCCTATAAATTCGTGCATTTTTGATGTACAACGAGCAGTTTGCACCGCTGTTTTCCACCGTTTGCCTAATTATTCGTACCTTTGTACGATATATCGGATAGTAGCGGAGGTCTCCGGCCTCCGCAGTAAACTACAATGCCATAGGAGTCTACGGTTGCTACCCTACTTGGTGTAGCGGAGGCCGGAGACCTCCGCTACTAAAAAAAAACAAATAACTCAAAGAATAATGCACAAACTCAGAACAATAGAAATGCAGCGTCTGTCGGTAGACGAGTTTCACGAGGCGAACAAGCTGCCGCTCATCGTGGTGCTCGACGACGTGCGCTCGCTCCACAACGTAGGTTCGGTGTTCCGTTCCTCCGACGCTTTCCGCGTAGAAGCCGTTTACCTCTGCGGCATCACCGCCACTCCGCCCCACCCCGAGATACACAAGACGGCGCTCGGAGGCGAGGACTCCGTGACTTGGCGCTACTTCGAGACGGCAACCGAGGCGGTGGCAGAACTGCAGAAAGAGGGCGTTTTTGTCTATTCAATAGAGCAGGTGGAAGGCTCCACGAAGCTGCAGAACCTGCAACTGGACACCGACCGCCGCTACGCCGTGGTGTTCGGCAACGAGGTGAAAGGCGTACACCAGGAGGTGGTAGACCTTGCCGACGGATGTCTTGAGATACCGCAGTTCGGCACAAAGCACTCGCTGAACGTCAGCGTGACGGCAGGCATCGTGATTTGGGAGGTTGCAAAGCAGTTCTTGGAAAGGCTTAAACTTTAAGTCTCCTGTCTTTTTTAAAATATTCTTTGCTAACAACAATAAAAACAATGCAAATTGTAGAAATACTAATTATTCTTACAATTTGCATTGTTTTTATTGTAAATACACAACTATATACCATTGAGTTCTACTAAATCAATTTATTATGCATCAATAATTGTAAATATTATCCAAGCTATAAATGGAAACAATATTACAAAAAAATCACCTGAATATTTTTTAAAAGCTTGTTTATAACTTTCTGTCTCTTGCTTATGAGAATATATTAAAAAAACAGTACTGAAAGCAAATAGGAAAAAAAATATCACAGTTATATAATCCATCCAATTAACTCTGCAGCCACGATTTATAAGTGCACTTATAAACCAAGAGAAACTAAATAATTCATGTAACCTTTTCATTTATAGTAATGTTCAAAAAATAACTTCCGCAGAAAATCTGCGATCAAGAGCATCTG
>ENA-ORMX01002397-ORMX01002397.1-human-gut-metagenome-genome-assembly--contig:-NODE-2397-length-10908-cov-4.998157_pt1 | contig 10908 bp, 9 predicted proteins | sample MGYA00242108_ERZ509007 | MGnify/ENA primary metagenome ERZ509007 (study PRJEB26280, sample SAMEA2338745) | human gut metagenome | biome: human gut; feature: human-associated habitat; material: faeces...
GCTGGTCTGGAAGGGCGAGCACGCTTACATCGGCGACGGCAAGATCGGCGCTGTCACCCAGAAGCTGTACGATACCATGACCGGTATGCAGTGGGGCAAGATCCCCGATACGAAGGGCTGGATCGTGCCCGTGGAGAAGAAGTACTAAGCAGCTCCTCTCCCCCGACCGTTCAGAATTTTTGCAAGCGCCGTCCGGCAGCTCACCGGACGGCGTTTGCTGTATAACCCAAACGGCTTTGCCAGCTCCCCCAAAGGGGGAGCTTTCCGAGAAGATGAACTTGCCGGTATTGCGAAAAACCTCCCACTTTGGGGGAGGTGGCATCGCGTTAGCGATGACGGAGAGGGCAAGCCCGCTGGCGGAATGGATTGCGTTCCATACAATTGCAATTCTTCCCTATTGGTGCTAGACTAAAAGCACAGTAACAGGATTGAGAGGGAACTGGAAATGATCAAAAAATGGAGCGTGAGCTACCCGGCAGTGAACGGCACGGAGCAGCGGCGGGTCTATGTCTACCTGCCCACCATGTACGAGGCCGATCCGGACCGCCGGTATCCGGTGCTGTATATGTTCGACGGCCAGAACGTCTTCTTCGACGAGGACGCCACCTACGGCAAGAGCTGGGGCATGGCGGATTATCTGGACTACACCGACACGCCGCTCATCGTGGCGGCGGTGGAGTGCAACGCGGGGCCCAACAACGAGCGGCTGGTGGAGTATTCGCCCTACCGCTTCGATGACCCCCAGTACGGCCACTTTGACGGCAAGGGCGCGGCCACGATGAGCTGGTTCATCCACCGGTTCAAGCCCTTCATCGACCGCAATTTCCGCACCCTGCCCGACCGGGGGCACACCTTCATCGGCGGCAGCTCCATGGGCGGCCTGATGAGCCTGTACGCCCTGCTCAACCACAACGACGTCTTCAGCCGGGCGGCGGCGCTGTCGCCCTCCATCTGGGTCTCGCCGGAAAAGCTCGACGGCCTTGTGGGCCGCGCCAAGCTCGAACCGGGCACGGTGCTTTACATGGACTACGGTTCCCGCGAGATGGGCAACCACGACGGGATGCGCAAGGGCTTTGCGGAGATGTGCAGCAAGATCATGATCCGCGGCATCCATCTGACGTCCCGTCTGGTGCCCGGCGGCACCCACAGCGAAGCCAGCTGGGAAAAGCAGCTGCCCTTTGTGATCCACACCCTGATGTACGAACTGGATTGACCCTACAAAAGGAGGAATCAACGATGGAAATGCAGTATTTTAAGGATTACAGCCCCGCTCTCGGCCGCGAGATGGAGTGCAAGGTCTACGGCCATGCGGGCCGCCCGATGCTTTACATCCCCTGTCAGGACGGCCGCTTCTTCGACTTTGAGGATTTCCACATGGCCGATACGCTGGCCCCGTGGATCGAGTCCGGTCAGGTGATGGTCATTTCCATCGACACCATCGACAAGGAAACGTGGTCGGACTCCAGCGGCGATCCCTACTGGCGCATCCGCCGCTACGAGCAGTGGATCCGCTACATCGTAGAGGAGGCCGTGCCCAAGATCCAGCAAATCGCCCGCGAGCGGAACGGCTGGGACGGCGCGCCCGGCGTCATCGCCTTTGGGTGCAGTCTCGGCGCGACCCATGCGGTCAACCTGTATCTGCGCTTCCCGAACATCTTCTGCGGCTGCATGGCCCTCAGCGGCATCTACACCGCCCACTACGGCTTCGGCAATTATATGGACGAGCTGGTCTATATGAACTCCCCGGTGGATTACATGGTCAATTTCCCGGAGGATCACCCCTATATGGAGCTGTTCCGGAACCAGAAGGCCGTCATCTGCTGCGGTCAGGGCGATTGGGAGCAGCCGGACACCACGTGGTATCTCAAGCGCATCTTCGAGGCCAAGCACATCCCCATCTGGGTCGATCTGTGGGGCCACGATGTCAACCATGACTGGAACTGGTGGTATCAGCAGGTCGTGTATTATATGCCTTATATTTTGGGCTAAACAAAGAGGAACCAACAAAACCATGAGCAATTTTATCTTTATCTCCCCGAACTTCCCGACGAACTACTGGCAGTTCTGCCGGGAGCTGAAAAACGACGGCATGAACGTCCTCGGCATCGGCGACCAGCCCTACGATGAGTTGAAGCCGGAGTTGAAGGACAGCCTGAACGAGTATTACAAGGTCGGCAGCCTCGAAAATTATGACGAGGTCTACCGCGCCGTGGCCTTCTTCACCTTCAAGTATGGCCGCATCGACTGGCTGGAGTCCAACAACGAATACTGGCTGGAGCGGGATGCCGCTCTGCGCACCGATTTCCACATCACCAGCGGCTTCCAGACCGAGGATATGCCCCGCATCAAGTACAAGAGCAAGATGAAGGAGTATTACCAGAAGGCCGGCATCGCCACCGCCCGCTATCACATGGTGGATGACTTTGAGGGCTGCAAGAAGTTCATCGAAGAGGTCGGCTACCCGGTGGTCGTCAAGCCCGACAACGGCGTGGGCGCTTCCGACACCCACAGGCTGTCCGATGAGGAGGAGCTGCGCACCTTCCTGACCTACAAGAACATCCATCACCCGGATGTTTCCTACATCATGGAGGAGTTCGTCCGCGCCGAGGTTAACAGCTACGACGCCATCATCGACGGCAGCGGCAACCCCATCTTCGAGGCGGGCAATGTCAGCCCCATGTCCATCATGGACATCGTGAACGACAACGACAACTCCATCTACTACATCATCAAGGACCTGCCCGACGACACCCGCGCCGCGGGCCGCGCCGTCGTCAAGAGCTTCGGCGTCAAGAGCCGCTTCGTCCACTTCGAGTTTTTCCGGATGAGCGAGGATCAGGCCGGCATGGGCAAAAAGGGCCAGATCGTTGCGCTGGAAGTCAACATGCGCCCCTGCGGCGGCTTCACGCCCGACATGATCAACTTTGCACGCTCCACCAACGTGTATAAGATCTGGGCCGACATGATTGCCTTCGGCGGCACCGATATGCCCGTCGGCGAGCACTTCTACTGCCCCTTTGCGGGCCGCCGCGACGGCAAGCACTTCGTCTACAGCCACGAGCAGCTGATGCAGAAGTATCAGGGCAATATGCGGATGGTGGACCGCATCCCCGACGCCCTCTCCGGCGCCATGGGCAACCAGATGTACGTGGCCACCTTCCCCACCTTTGAGGAGATGGAGCAGTTCTACGCCGACGTCCTCGCCGTCACCGACGAGAACAACGACGCCATCCAGCAGGAGTTGGTGAACGTGCTGGCTCTCGGCGAGCCCGCCGCCAAGGCCCTCATCCCAAAGCCCAACCTCTCCCCCGCCGTCAAGCCCACCACGGCCGTGACTAAGACCACGACCAAGGCCGTCACCAAGACGGACAGCCGGAAGAAAAAATAAATTTTGAAGAGAGAAGCCGCTGTGCAGTATATTCGCTGTGCAGCGGCATTTTTATTGGTGGATGTGTAAAAGAATTTACTCAAAATTTCACCATATTGCCAAATTTCGAAAAAACCGTTGACATATGGGTGGGGGGGGGTACACTCGGCTTGCAGAAACTGTGATTTGGGGAGCTTCTGCAATTTCATTAAATATGGAGGAATCATTATGCGAATGATGAAACGTCTCGCTGTCTGTGTTCTGGCGGCGGCAATGTCTTTGACCATGTTGACTGCCTGCGGCGGTGATACGCCCAGCGCTCCGGAAACACCGAGCAATCCGGGCACTTCTCAGGGGTCGGGCAGCGGAAATGACAATGGCAACAATAATGGCGGAAATAACAATGGTCAGAAGCCCGGCAATGAGGATGAAAATACTCTGCCGACTTCGTGGAATGCGTCCAAAACGAAGGCGTATATGCTGAGCAAAGGTGTTTCGGATACCAACATCTATGTGAATGGTACGCTGAATATCATTGATGCAGACACGAAGCAAGTTACCGATAGTGGCAAAGTGATATATGCGGCGAAAGGCAATAAAATTTATGTGAGCTTCTCTGATAGTACGGGAACTGCAAGAGCGTACAAGAGCGATGCGGACGAATATTATGTGAGTGAAGGAGACAGTTGGTATAAATGCACAACCTCCGAACAAATTCAGGCAGCAGAAATTGTGTTGCTTACTGGACAAGGAATGTATAAAATTCCAAGCAAGGTGCTTAAATTTGCCGCATCTAAAGAGGATAGATATTATTATGAAAATGTGCTGACACAGTGGAGTACAGGTGCACAAATCGCATATTCGTACATGTACACTTCGGATAATCAGTTGGCTGGTGTTGGCTGTATGATGGAATCTGAGCAAGATACGTTTTTCCTTACTAGCCCGGTGACAATTACCTCGAATCCGAGCAACAGCATCTTCCCGAACTTGTAACAATACATAGCCAGCCCCGGAAACGGCCTGAACGGCATCGTTTCCGGGGCTGGTCTGCGTTTTAAGAAAGGCTCGTTATATTCCGAAGCTGTTTCAACTGGTCGCGCCGCGCATAGACTACAGCAAGGATCTGCACACGGTAAGCGCTGGTATCGACCCAAAAGTAGATCAGAAAGTTCCTACACAAAAGCTTTCGGATGCCCTGCGTATGCCACGGTTCTTCTTCGACCAAAGGTGTACGCTGCGGCAGAATATGGAGCGATGCCATTGCCTGTTCAAGGGCAGAGAGAAGGGCGGCTGCGGTGTCAGGCTCCAACAGCTCGTGGGAGATGTGATGCACGATGGCGCGGAGCTGCTGTTCCGCTTGCGGAGTAAGCTGGACAAGATATTCTTCCATGGCTTAAATCTCCGCGCGGAGCCGGGCGAAGGCTTCGTCCAGCGGTGACGACTCGCCGCGCTTGGCTTGGTCGAGGCCGGTCTGCATCATGGCGTCAAATTCGCTGCGGGTCATGGTGTCGCGGGTGGGAAGTTTTGCGGATAGCTCCAGCGAGAACGGAATGCCGTCCCGCAGGATGACCTGCCGGTAGGCCATGTCGATGAAGACGGAAACCGGAATGCCGAGCTGGGAAAGGATCGCTTCGGCCTGTTCCTTGACTTCGGGCTGGATGCGTGCGGTGACATTTGCGGTTTTTGCGGACATTGTGATCGCCTCCTGTTTCCACTATTGTACCACGTTGTATGCCGATGTGCAATACATTTTAGAAGGGCAAAAAGCGGGGTTTGTCCCGCTCGGCAGAATGTGCTATACTGTCCTCAAAGACACTGTTGAGAATGAGGTACAGATATGAAAATTCCTGCAAATGGTTTTACACATGCGGGCAAGTTCCACGCGGATGATGTCTTTGCGACGGCGCTGCTGCAGATCATCCGCCCGGACATCAAGATCACCCGCGGCTTTGTGGTGCCGGACGACTTCGACGGCATCGTGTACGATATCGGCTTCGGCATGTTCGACCACCATCAGGAGCCGCGGGAAATGCGGGCCAACGGCGTCCCCTACGCAGCCTTCGGTCTGCTGTGGCGGGTGCTGGGGCCCGGCCTTGTGGGCGAGCGTCAGGCGCGGCTCATCGACGAAAACTTCATCCAGCCCCTCGATCTGAACGACAACACCGGCGAGCAGAACAGCCTGTGCGACGCCATCGGCTTCTTCAACCCGGTGTGGGACTCGAAGGAAGATCAGGACACCTGTTTCTTCAAGGCGGTGGCCGTGGCGAAGCAGATCTTGGAAAATCAGATCGCCAGCGCCAACGCCGTGAACCGTGCGGATGAAAAGGTCCAGCAAGCCTACAAAAACTCCCGCGACGGCATCGTGGTCCTGCCCTGCTACCTGCCGTGGAAGAACGGCCTGTACCGGACGGATGCCCTCTTCGTGGTCTACCCCAGCCAGCGCGGCGGCTGGAGCGCCCAGTGCGTGACCGACCACAAGACCAAAAAGCCTAAGCTCCCCTTCCCCCAGTCGTGGGCGGGCCAGCCGCAGGAGGTCATCGAGCAGAAGAGCGGCATCGAGGGCATCAGCTTTTGCCATGCCAGCCGCTTCCTCATCACGGCCAAGGACAAGGAGACCGCCCTTGCGGCCTGCCGTCAGGTGCTGAAAAACAACGGGAGACTGTAAGATGAGCGGCGGAGCGGAACACGAAGAACGGGCCTACGTCTATATGGTGCGGTGCGCGGGCGGCCAGCTCTACACGGGCTGGACCAACGACCCCGGTGCCCGGCTCCACGCCCACAAGACCGGCAAAGGGGCCAAGGCGACGCGGGCCATGGGGGCCAAGCGGTTCGCCTACTTGGAGCGCTGTGCCGACAAATCCGACGCCCTGCGCCGCGAAGCGGCCCTGAAAAAGCTGCCCAAGGCGAAAAAAGAGGCCCTGTGCGCGGAATGGGAAGGGAAAAATCTGCCCCGGCTGTCGGTGGCGACCCGCGCGGATGCGGCAGACATCCTTGAAATTTACAACTGGTACGTGCTGAACCACACGGCGACCTTTCAGGTCACGCCCTCCACGCTGGAAGAGTACGAGGACTGGGTGGACAACACCCGGAAGACGGCCCCGCTGCTGCTGGCGCGGGACGCCGAGGGCAAGCTGCTGGGCTACGCCTGTGCCCACCGGTGGCACCCGCGGGAAGCCTACGACTGGTCGGTGGAGAGCACCATCTACTGCGCCCCGGACGCCCGCGGCCTCGGTGTGGGCACCCTGCTCTACCGCGCCCTGCTGGAAGTGCTGGATGCCTGCGGCTACTGGAACGTCTACGCCCTTGTGGCCGACCCCAACCCCGCCAGCGAGCACATCCACCAGCGGCTGGGCTTCTCCTGCGTGGGGCGCACCCCCCACACGGCCTATAAGTGGGGCTGGCTGGGGCTTTCGACGTGGTGGCTGGCGCTGCGCTCCGGCAGCGAAAGGCCCGCCCCCATCCGGCTCGCGTCCCCCGAAGAGACCGCCGCCATCCTGAAAAAATACGGCAGCATATAACGCAAGAGCCTCCCGGTTTTCACGCCGGGAGGCTCTTGCGTTTGTAAGGGGGGCTCCCTCAGGCGCTCACGCGCCAGCTCCCTCAAGGAGGGAGCCATCGAAGAGGACTGGGGGAGTTATTTCAGCATCTGCTGGACCTTGAACCACGCCCGCGCCACTTCATACTTGGAAACGCTGCGGTCGGGGTCAAAGCGGGAGGCGTCGCTGTCGTCGGCGGACTTCACAAGGCCGTTGTCAATGGCCCAGCGGGTCGCCTTCTGCAGCTCGCCGTCCTCGGTGGAAACATCGCCGTACAGCGCCGGGAGCACCACGTCGGGCTTGCCCGCCGTCTCCCACAGCAGCTTCACCAGCTCAATGCGGTTGGCCGGCACCGGCACGCCGCCGGGCAGGGAGAGCTGCAAATAGCTGTCCACACCGAGGCTCACGCCCTGCCACACCAAGATGCCGGCCGCCGCGCCGCCCACAGCCACGGTGGCCATGGTGCCCAGCACCGACGGGCCGTCGTCATCGTCCGGCAGTTCCGCCGGGCGGATGTCCAGCCGGATGGTGAAGCGCGTGTCTTCGGTGTACCCGCTCAGGTCGGGCATGGTAAAGGTCAGGGGTTCGACCTTATTGCTGAAGTCCTCGGCCGTCAGCGCCTTGGTCAGCGCGGTGGGCAGGTCCCAATAGTTGAAGCTCATGCCCTCCTGCATCTCGCCCACGGTCAGGCACACTTCGTCGCCAGCCTCCACCACCGCGCTGGTCTTGCCGTTCACAAGCCCGCCGCCGGTCACGGTGAGGGTGTAGGCGTTCGGAGTGATGGGCTTGCCATTGAGCGTGCCGGTGCCGGTGATGGAATTGCTGACCGTGCCGGGGGCAATGTTGGTGACAGCGCCATTGAACACGCCATTTACGATGGTGCCGTGGTTCTCAACAGCGCCGTTGAAGGTGCCGCCCAGAATGCCGCCGCCGTTGTTGATGACATCTCCGTTGAAAGTGCCACCCTGCACGGCAACGCCGTAGCCGATGAACAGCTTGCACTCTACGGGAGAACCGTCGGAGATTTTGCTGAAATCGATCTGCGCATTCGACAGGAGCAGGAAATCACCGTGTTCCGGGTCGCCGAGGATGTACTCCCAGCCTTCCCCCTTGCAAGCGGTCTTTCCGCCGTTGGATGCGGTGGGGTAGCCATTGGTCATAGTGAAGGGTTCGTGAATGATCGAGTCGTTCAGCACGATGTCTTCTTCTTTTTCGGGGGTAAACGTGTAGTAATTCGAATCCGGCTCCTTCTTCAGGCCGCCGTAATCGGCTCTGCCGTTGATGTGGTGGATCGTGGAATTTTCAAGCCTTACAGTGAACTTTGGAGTTCCGGTAAAGTAGTATGTTGAGCGGTTACATATTATGTAGTCGATAACCGGAGATGGATAATTTGGTACGAAGGTGATAGGACTGCCATCTACGGCAGACAGGGTGCAACATTCAACGCCGGTAGGTTGTAATAAGAAGATGCTGTTCGTTACGGTGCCGCCATGATTCTCGAAGGACTTTAAAAAGGAAGAATTTTGGATTGTACAAGAGTTGGAGACAACTGGCAACCAAAAAATGCCGCCGGTAATCGTTACACCTTCATTTACGATGAGATCGACATTGAGATATTCGAGGGGGTCACCATCCTTGGTGATGGGCTTGGTGTTGGTGAAGTCATAGCTCCCGCTTTCCAGCGTCAGCGTGTTGCTGACATTTCCAATTTCATACTTCCAGCCGTTGCCCTTGCAGCCGATGACTTGTTTCGTGGGGTCGTTATCTTGATAGATCGGCTCACGCCCGGTCGTTTCGGGGAAGCCGCTGGTGGTCATTACGAGGTCGGTAACGTAAGGCTCGCGGTTCAGCACGATATCTTCGCCCGCTTTGGGGGTAAACGTCTGGTAACCATCGTCATCCTCATCCGGGCGAGTCAGGTTGCCGTAATGCTCTTCGCCGTTGATGCAGGTGATTTCTTTATTCGATGAAAGTTTTACTTTAAGAGTCGGAGTTCCGGTAAAGTAAAGTTGGTCCGTGCTGCCAGAAGATAAATAATTTGCCCTAAAGAAAAAGTACTCGCCATTTACGTCCTTCACTGTATGGCGTGTAAAACTATTGCCGCTGGTCAGTGTGCTCAACAAACAGCTCAGAGTGCCGTTGTTTGTGATCCATCCTCCCGCGATCAGGACGTCTTTCACTGTGCCCGAATTGGTGAGGCTGTTTCCATTGAGGATGCCGCCGGTGATCGCCGCACCCTCGTTCACAATAACATTGCACCTGACATGGTTGCTATGGCGTGTGCCGGTACTGCTTTTGGGGTAAGGATAACTAAAGTCGTATTCGCCGCTTTCCAGCGTCAGCGTGCCGTTTTCATACTTCCAGCCGTTGCCCTTGTAGCCGATGAGTTGTTTCGTGGGGTCGTTATCTTGATAGATCGGCTCACGCCCGGTCGTTACGGGGAAGCCGCGGGGAGTCATCTCAAGGTCGGTATCGTAGTGTTGGAGGTTCAGCACGATATCTTCGCCCGCTTTGGGGGTAAACGTGTAGTAATCCGAATCCGGCTCCTTCTTCAGGCCGCCGTAATGCTCTTCGCCGTTGATGTATTGGATAGGGTTATTATCAACCTTTACGGTGAGCGTCGGAGTTCCGGTAAAGTAAATCGTACGATTGGACCAGAAAGATTCTGTGTTTCCAAATGAATAAAGTAACACCTTGACGGCTAAGTTGTCCGCAGCTGTCAGCGAGTGATATCCTATGCCGAAAGGTTTTGATTTGAACAGACAGTTCAGAGTGCTGTGGTTTTTGACATCGGCTCCTCTGAACAGACCGTTTGTAACGGTGCCATAGTTCGAAAGGCTTATTTCCTCGAACACACCGCCGACGATCGTTGCGTCCTGCTGGACAACGATATTGACCACATTGACGCAGTTAAGGTGGTCGCCAGTGCGGTATCTGGGAGAGGTATAATTAAAATCGTACTTGCCGCTTTTCAGCGTCAGCGTGTCGCTGGCAATTCCAATTTCATACGTCCAGCCGTCGCCCTGATAAACACCCTCCGAAATCTTTGTTGCTCTGGAAGGGTCGGGCTTTCCGTTGCTGTTCATTCTAAGGTCGGGCATTTCACCGATAAGCCCATTACTCGCATAACCGGCAGAATCGATACCCCCCCGTATCTGCGAGGGCAGATACCGGCAAAAGGGAAAGCATCATGCTGAAGGCAAGAAGCAGGGCGAGAATGCGTTTTTTCATAGGGGCCTCACTTTCCGTTTTGTAGCTGCATAGAGACGACGGTTTTCTTGAATTAATTGTACCATAAAATGCGTCAAAAAGAAACAAAACCTGCGTGAATGGGGGTGTTTTGTGCGTGAACGGCGGTTCCGGGGCGCGAAGGGGTCGAAAAGGCCCGGCAAAAGCCTCCGCATATATGCAGTATGATTGCATAAAAATTGCATAATTTACAAAATATTTGCATAAACATACAAATTGACAGAAACCGCACCGGAAACGGGCAGAAGGTTTGGCGGTTTTCAGCATTGACGGAAAAACCGCACGGCGTATAATAAAAAGCGTGATAAGCAAGCGATGAATCGAGCGTGCCGGGAGGGATGCCCGGTGCAGAAAAACAAAAGTGTAATCATGAAAATAAAGGAGCGTTCATCATGAAAAAGGAAAACATCAAAAAAGTCGTTCTGGCCTACTCCGGTGGTCTGGATACCTCCATCATCATTCCTTGGCTGAAGGAAAACTACAACAACTGCGAAGTCGTCGCCGTTTCCGGCGATGTGGGTCAGGGCACCGAGCTGGACGGTCTGGAAGAGAAGGCCAAGAAGACCGGCGCTTCCAAGCTGTACGTCCTCGACCTGAAGAAGGACTTCGTGGAGAACTACATCTTCCCCACCCTGAAGTTCGGCGCCAAGTATGAGGATTATCTGCTGGGCACCAGCTTCGCCCGCCCCTGCATCGCAAAGGCTCTGGCCGATATCGCCATCAAGGAAGGCGCAGACGCCATCTGCCACGGCT
>ENA-ORMX01002400-ORMX01002400.1-human-gut-metagenome-genome-assembly--contig:-NODE-2400-length-10901-cov-83.296607_pt1 | contig 10901 bp, 8 predicted proteins | sample MGYA00242108_ERZ509007 | MGnify/ENA primary metagenome ERZ509007 (study PRJEB26280, sample SAMEA2338745) | human gut metagenome | biome: human gut; feature: human-associated habitat; material: faeces...
ACTTCAATCCTAACGTTGCCGACGTGGCTGCTCTCTATTGTGAGAAAGTGCGCGTCAACCCTGGCAACTACGTGGATCCTGCCCGCAAGTTCATCAAGCAGGAATACACTGATGAAGAGTATGCTCACGAACTCAAGAAGATTGAGGAACGCTTCGTGCCTTTCCTCAACATCTGCAAGGAGAACCATACAGCCATCCGCATCGGCGTGAACCACGGTTCCCTCTCCGACCGCATCCGCAACCGCTATGGCGATACGCCAGAGGGCATCGTAGAGAGCTGTCTCGAATTCCTGCGCATCTGCAAGAAGGAGAATTTCCACGATGTGGTTATCAGCATCAAGTCATCCAATACCGTTGTGATGGTCCGCTCTATGCGCCTCCTGGTAGAAGAAATGGAGAAGGAAGGCATGAACTACCCACTCCACCTCGGCGTAACCGAAGCTGGCGAAGGCGAGGATGGCAGAATCAAGAGTGCCGTGGGCATCGGTGCCCTGCTGGCTGACGGTATCGGCGATACAGTCCGTGTAAGCCTCAGCGAGGAGCCTGCTGCAGAGATTCCGGTGGCTCGTCATCTGGTGGATTACATCGGCAAGAAGAAGGGACATCTTCTGATTCCTGCCGCAGCTTGTCCTAGCTTCGACTGGCTGCGCCCTACCCGCCGCGAAACCGTGGCTGTAGGCAATATCGGCGGCAACAACGTTCCTGTAGTCATCAGCAACCGAATCAACGGCGAGAGCACCGTTTGTGAGAACAAGGATGCTACGCCTGATTATATCTACATTGGCGGCAAGATGCCTAAGCAGTTTGTGCCTGGTCAGAGCTACATCGTAGATTACAATGTTTACGAGACGCTGAACAGTAAGCCTGAAACCACAGGTGCCAAGCTCTACCCTATCTTCCCTGCCATGGCAATGCCGCTCATCGCCAGCATCAAGGCCGACGTCAAGTTCCTCACCCTGCAGTTTGGTACTCCAGCCGAGGAATACATCGCCTGCCTGAAGGCTCATCCAGAGGTGGTGGTTATCTGCGTCAGCAATCATCAGAATCGCCTGGGCGACCAGCGTGCATTGGTTCACGAGATGATGAATGCCGGATTGAAGAACCCTGTGGTTTTCGCCGAGATGTACCAGCACAGCAAGGAGGAGAAGAGCGACTTCCAGCTGGAGGCAGCAGCCGATATGGGTGCCTTGATGATTGATGGTCTGACCGATGGTATCTGGCTGATGAACGATGGCGACATCCCTGCCCAGACAGTAGATGAAACCGCTTTCGGCATTCTCCAGGCAGCCCGTCTGCGCACCAGCAAGACCGAGTACATCAGTTGTCCTGGTTGTGGCAGAACTCTCTACGATCTTCGTGAAACCATCGCCAAGATCAAGGAGGCAACCAAGCATCTCAAGGGCTTGAAGATTGGCATCATGGGCTGCATCGTGAATGGTCCTGGCGAAATGGCGGATGCCGATTACGGCTACGTAGGCGCCGGTCCTAACCGAGTAAGTCTTTACCGCAAGCAGGTTTGCGTAGAAAAGAACATTCCGCAGGAGGTGGCAGTAGAGCATCTGCTCGCCCTCATCGACTCGGATAAGAAAGGATAATAAAGAGAAAAATCATAAAAAACAGAAAGGTCAAACTTGTGAGGTAAGACACGAGTTTGACCTTTTTGTTTTATTTTGCTACAAAAGCAACAACAGATTTCTTTAGTTTAATCACCAATTTGTTTTCACTAAAAGAAAGAACTGTTGCAAAGAAAAAATGTTATCTTTAAGTTAATAAGAGAAGAAAATCGCTATTATCTCAGAAAAAGTTGTATCTTTGCACAAGATTTAATAACCAACATAAAAGAGATTCTTATGAGTGATTTTTTTAAACCATTAAGTAGCAGAAGCCCCAAGTGGTGGTTAATTGTTGCTATTTTAGTTATAGACGGATTGGTAGCGCAGATTTCTGCGACTACATGCACTTCTGTTGCTAGCATTATCGCAATAGCCGCATTGCTATTGCTACTTTCTCTGTTCGTATATTGTCTGTATTTCAAGATTTTTTTAAATGGAAAAGAATAAGAAAAAGTCTCTCTTTCAACACCTTTGCCATGCAAAATGTCCAGAGTGTGGAGAACAAGTGCCATTCAGTACCGTAAGAAAATACTTTCTGCACGGCACGTCTTACTATACAACCTGCCCTCATTGTGGTCTGCAAATTCATCCTGCAAAAGAGCCAGTCAAGACATATACATGTTTTTGTTTAGGCGGCATGTCTATCATGATTCCAATGTATTCGTATTGGTACTTCGTAGCATGGGATTTCATTCCAGCCTTACTTTTCGCTCTTCCATTTGTTATAGCGATGGTTACTATCGTTGCTATTTTAATTATACGAAATATAAAATTTTCAAGTTAATAAAGAGAAAGCTTATGCCATTGCTGTGATATTGTCTTTTATCTTCGCCATATCAAGCACACTCCATGATAGTAGACTTGCCACGAATGATTCGTCCTAAAAATAATGAAGGAAAGAATACTTTGCTGCCAGAGTTCACTATGTTATCTTTAAGTTAATCATCCCTTCTTTGCATTGTCGTTTCAAATAAAAAATGTATCTTTGCAATCGAAACATTGAAAAAGAAATACGATTATGGCTGATACTAAGTTGCTCCTGGTTGAGGATGACGAAAACCTCGCCTATATGGAGAAAAGCTGCTTCGAGGATATCATCGGAGGATATGAGGTGAAAACCGCCGTTAACGGCAAGGAAGGACTGAAGGCGTGGAGAGACTTTCAGCCCGATGTCATCGTATCGGATATCGACATGCCTATCATGGACGGCATCGAAATGGTGAAGAATATCCGAGAGGTGGATGGAGACACCATCATCCTTTTTACCACCGGCCTCACCGCACCCAAGGATTTGAAGGCAGGTTATGCCGCCGGAGCCAACAACTATATCAAGAAGCCTTTTATTCCCGAAGAGCTTGACGCCCACATACATAGCCTCATCCAGCTGAAAGCCGGAAAGCGCAGCGAGAATGCCAGCTGCCAGATCAAGCTGGGAAGATATACACTGGATGCCAACCACGCCACCCTGAAAGATACGCAGGAAGACAGCGAGAAGATGCTTACCGCACGAGAGGCTAAGATCCTCGAACTGCTGGCGGTAAACAAGAACGAGGTGGTACGCCGGGAAGCCGTTCTGAGCCGCTTCTGGGGCGTGGAAGACAAGGATTACTTCGCTTCCAGAAGCCTGGATGTATTCATCAAAAAAATCCGCACGGCACTGGAAGACGAGCCTGCCGTAGAACTGAAAACCATCAGAGGAGTGGGATTCAAGCTCATCGCAGAATAAACATCCCCCACCCCCTCATAACATCATACGAGAATCGAATTAGAATAAAGAAAAAAGACAGAAAAGACATCATTATGCTGAAAGCGATATTATACTACATACTGTTCCTGGCAGAATATCTCATCACCATCTTCCTGGGAGGATTTCTGGTGGGACTCTACATGGCTATGAACATGCATTCGGGCTCCCACTGCCAGCAGATAGGAGCCCTGAAGGAATCCGTCTATCCGTTTATAATAGTCATCGGATTTCTGGGCATACTCATCGTATGGTTCACCTTCGGACATTACAAATTCTCCAGGTTCTCGCTTGGAAAGGTGATTCCTGCAGCCAAATGGAAGGCGATGACCATTTGCACCATGCCGATTCTAGGCTTCACCATGGTCTTCTATTCCATCATGAATCTCTTCCATCTCGACTTCCTTCCCAAGCAGATGATGGATATTAGCTATCTCGGCTTCCTGCCTTTTAATATCAACGGATCGTTTATATCTGCCTACATATTCTTCGGCGCCATTCAGGAGGAACTGATCCGCTGCGGCAAGAAGAGTTGGGTGCAGCTGCTCACGCTCTCGATCATGATGCTGCCAGCCAGCATGATGTCGGTAACACCCAGTGGTGATATCAATGTAGATCTGACCGTGCTCGGTTTTATCACCCTCTGCTATTGCAGCTGGATATACGGCAAGACACGCAGCACCATCATTCTCTTCGTGCTTAATTTCGTATTCAATCTGGTTCCCTTCCATTTTGAATCGAAAGTGCTCGGCATATTGCTCCTGATAGCCGGTACGGCATTAACCATAGGCGGATTCGCTGCCCTGAGCAGGAAACTGCCTGAAATGCTTGTGAAAGATGAAAACGAATAGAACCAAAATACTCAGCACCACGGCGCTGATAGCCGTGCTCTGCATGCAGCTGTTCTGGATGTGGAACTCCGTCGAGATGACCGTTCACCAGATGGGGTTTGAAACACCCTGGAACCTGGCACCGGATGTCAGGGCACAGGCCCTGCTCGCAGCCTTTTACGAAAGCAAGTTCACCGTTCTCACCTCTCTCCTCACCACGGTGGTCATCATCCTGAGCCTCATCGACCAGATTAATTATATTGATGAGCAGGAAAGGGTGCGACTGCTGCGCGAGGACTTCTCCTATGCGATGGTTCACGATATGAAATCGCCCCTTACCTCCATCATCATGGGAACCAAGTATCTGCACAGCGGCGTACTGGAAAAGAAACCGGAAATGAAGGAGAAATACTTCTGCATCGTAGAAGACGAGGCACAGCATCTGCTTGCTCTCATCAACCGCCTGCTCACCATCTCGAAACTGGAGCACGGCAAGCTGCATATTCAAAAGGCGGAAGTAAATTTGGAAACGATGATAGAGGATGTGGTGGATAAATACAAGGCGAAATCGGCGAAACCGATTCATATCACCACCCACATAGGAGCCACCACCGCCCTGGCCGACGAGGAATATCTGAAGGAAGCCATCAGCAACCTGGTGGATAACGCCACCAAATACTCTAAGGAAGAAATCAATATCCAGATTTCCACCCTAGAAAATGATAAGAACGTATATATCAAGGTATTCGATGAAGGTATCGGCATTGCCAAAAGCGAGCTGAAAATCATCTTCAACCGCTTTGAGCGTGCTGCAGAGCACGAAAAGGATGCCAGGAAAACCCGTGGCGGCTTCGGTATCGGCCTGAACTACGTGCTGCAGGTAATCAACACCCATGGCGGCAGGATAAGCGTAAAAAGCGAGAAAGGCAAATGGTCGGAGTTCACCATATCGCTGCCGAAATAATCTGCTTGCACAGCCATATTAATAACAAAGCTCCCGATGCATCATGCACCGAGAGCTTTGTTTTATCTTATTTCACGATTGAAGAAACCGGATTTCTCACACCCTTCATTCCTACGAGGAATGCCTTGGCAGCACCAAACTTGAGGAACATATCCAAACGGATAGGAATATGATTCTCATCATCGGTTACATAGAAATCTACGATTCTCTTATACTTGCGATTCTCATACTCCATATAGGCAAGGCGCAGGCAACGGTATTTCACACCATTATCTGCCTTGATGGTAACCTTACCATCAAACTTTATCTGAGCTGGAGTGCGGTTCTTTCCATCAGCAATAGGGAATTTTACGGTATAACCCTTCTTCCAGTTGGCAGGATTGAAACTGCGGGCACGCAGGAAGATGTTCATCATGTCAAAAACACAATCATCGTAGGTGGCATTCTTCCATACATGCTTGCCATCATGCTGCTGACGGTGCTGCTTGAGATGACACCTACCGCCAGAATAGCTGTAGAATACCTCATCTACCGTATAGCGCTTGCCCTCGTGAGCTCCCTTACGGAAATACATAGGCGCCATATCGGTGCCGCTGTAGCAGAGCAGAGTGTCGCGAAGCACAAAGATATCATCTACACGCTTATTGCCTCTTGTAACAAGAGAACCGCGATAAGCAGGCTTACCATGACGGGTGGTTTGGACGATAGACATACTGGCATTACCAGCTTTTACCCAAACAAACTTCCAATTGTAATACAGATTGTAAGTAAGGAACTCACCCGACTTGAAGGCTGTATTACGGAAGGTACACTGGGCAGACACCGTAGTGCTGACCAGAAGTAGCAATAATGCAATCCCGAATGATTTGATCGTTTTCATAACTCTTTATAATTTAGGAATGTACTCGATGCCAAGTTTCTTGGCACGTTGCGCATTCTGGTTCTTAACTTTCTTTTCTTTATCAGGCTTCTGCTTGGTAATGGCACCAGGCTTCTGACGGGAAAGTTCACGGGCCGTAGGATCCCAACTCTCGGTTAAATCCCATTTAGCCTTGCATTCTATCACGTCTGGATAGTAATACACCTCTTCTGCCTGTTCATCCTTATCATAGCAGCCTGTATCCCACTTGCCGTTGCCGTTGCGGTCTACTATCAGACGCATGTAATACTTCTCCGGCTTGAGATAATAGAATTCGGCTACTCCGTTCACTGCCTTCACTTCTTTCACCACCTGATCCTGCGCATTGAGTAGCTGAACGAGGAGCGGATGATTGTCGAAATCGTGCGTTACATTAATAAGCAACGTGCCGTAAGTATCCAGGGAATTGACCTTGAAACCCTGTTTCACAGGTTTAGATACAAGTCCGTAGATGTCCTGGAATGCGGCAGAATCAACCTCCAGACTATATTCTATGTCCGGACGCCACTCGCCTCTCAGAATATACTTGCGGTTGCCCAGCGGCTTAAACTCCATCGGCGCCCTATACCATAGCGTATCATGCTTGGCATAGAGATGAATGCCTGCCGTATCGGCCTTGGCAAGCGGCGTATTGAAGGTGAAGATAACATTCTTGTCAGGATCGAGCTGAGAAGAGACACTCATCTGAACATCAAGTGGTTTTACAGCCATCACGCTATCATAAGGTTCACCCTTCTTCTTCAGTTTTTCCTGCTTCTTGGTCCATTTCTCCAGTTCCTTAGCCTGCGCCTTCATACGCTTTTCGTAAGGTTCCTTCGAAAGAATTTCGAGCGTATCAGTCTGGTTGCGGAGCACGCCCGTACTGTCTGTCATACGGTAAGTAAGCTCTATATTCAGCGTATCCTGGTTGACCAGCGCCGTATCCTTGAGCCAATAGGTAAGCGTATCGTTCTTCTCCGATTTTTCCAGAATAAAGGCATCTTTCTCATTAAAATTCAAGCCCTTGATCTGTGGCAGGATAGAATCACCATAACTGTAATAGAGCGAGAAACAGTTGGCCTTCTGACGCTCTGCCTTGAGGAAGAAGCGGTCGGAAACCAGTTCGGTAAAGGCACGGAGCACTACATTATCCGGTAGGAAATGAGTATAATTAACCTGATCTATCGACTTGATATGCAAGGAATCAATCCATGTAGTATCCTGTCGTACATCCGGCTTACTTGACGGCACGATAATATCATGAGAAAAAGCGAGTTTTTCGCTTTTCTGGCTGAACATATAGTTGCCATCCATATCCTGCAGGGCATAGATGCGGTAAGAGCCCGGAGCCACACCTTTTATGACGAAGCGACCACGGCTGTCGGTACGGCTTACACGCAGCATAGGCTTGGTCTTGAAGGCTGAATCGGCATGATCAGCGTAAAGACCTACCAGAATACCCTTGATAGGCTCCAGATTCTCTGATTCGAGCACATATCCCGACACCTCCATCGTATCGATGACCTCGCCGGTAGAGAAACTGTAGGTATAGTTTCCCATCGGATTACCCTCGTTATTATCGCTGATGGCATCGGAAAAGTCGATGGTATAGGTAGTATTCGGCTTGAGCGAATCTACCAGAGAAATCTGAATATGCTTGCCCGAAGCCTTGATTTCAGGCACTTCGAGCTGCGGAGGCGAAACAACCACTTTCTCGGTAGGATTATCTACCTTGATATATTCGTCGAAATAGATATTCACCTTCTTCTGCTTCACATTTACGCCCTTATCGGCTGGCGAAGCTCCAATCACCTTAGGAGGAGTTTCGTCGAACCAACCACCATCCGGCTGTCCCATCTTGGCACAGGATGCCAACATGAGGAAAGCTAAGACGTAGAAAGGCAGAAACAGTGAATTTGCCTTCAATTTGCTCTTTATGTCGTTCAATTGAATCATTCTTTATATCTTCTTAATATCGCAGCATCACTTCAACTTCAGGCGGAAGAAGCATGCAGCTTGTTTTATTTGTTCATCATGAGCATCTCATCAATGTTCTTGCGGCTGTTGCTCAAGCGTGGAATCTTATGCTGTCCACCTAACTTGCCCTTGCTCTTCAGCCATTCATTGAAGAGTCCCGGCTTAGCCTTCACTATCTCCAGATGCTGGAGGGTAACGTCGTGAAAGCGCTTGGCCTCGTAATCGCTGTTGATTTCCTGCAGCTTCTGGTCTAACAGACTGGCAAATTCATCGAGGCTGGCTGGCTCCTGAGAGAACTCTATGAGCCACTGGTGACGGCACTTGGCATTACTGTCCATATAAACCGGCGCAGCGGTATAATCAGAAACCTGAGCACCCGTCTTCTCGCAGGCATAAGCCAATCCCTTCTCGGCATTATCCATGATCAGTTCCTCGCCAAATGCATTAATAAAGTACTTGGTACGACCGGTAATGACAAACTTATAAGGATTCTTGCTGGTAAACTGAACCGTATCGCCGATGAGATAGCGCCACAAACCACAGGAAGTGGTGATGACCATAGCGTAGTTCTTGCCTACCTCAACACCCCAGAGAGGCACAACGGTAGGATTCTCGCTGCCGAATTCGTCCATAGGGATAAACTCGTAGAATACATCATAATCTATCATAAGCGACATGGCTGGGTCTGCCGGATCATCCTGCAGTCCGAAGAATCCCTCGCTGGCATTATAAGTCTCCATATAATGCATGTTCGGCGAAGTGATGAGCTGTTCATACTGCTTGCGGTAAGGAGTAAAGGCAATACCGCCATGGAAGAATACCTCCAGATTAGGCCATACCTCTTCCAGATGCTTCTTGCCGGAAAGTTCCATGACACGCACCAGCACACTAAGCATCCAGCTAGGAACACCCGAGATATTGGTTACGTTCTTATTCATCGTTTCGCGGGCAATAAGGTCGCGTTTCACTTCGAAATCGCTCAGGAGAGCGGTTGACTTCTTAGGAACACGCACCAGATTGGCAAGCGGATTGATATTTTCGATGAGGATAGCGCTCAGGTCACCCACCAGACTATCCGACACATTATAGTTAGGCGAATGACTTCCACCTAAGATAAGGCTCTTGCCATCAAAGAGTCTGCTCTTCGGATTATTGCGCAGATAATAGGCTACGGCATCAAAGCCTCCGGCATAATGAATGCCATGCAAGCCATCATGAGAAACCGGGATAAACTTACTCTTATCGTTGGTGGTGCCAGATGACTTGGCATACCATTTTACCAGTCCCGGCCATAGAATATCCTTTTCGCCATGACGCATACGGTCGATATCCCCCTTCAACTCCTCGTAGGTATTGACAGGAATATTCTGTGCAAATTTATCATAACTATTGGTGGTATTTAATAAATGCTTGACACCATATTCAGTATTTTTTCCTTTATTAATAAGGTGCATAAGCACTTTATGCTGCAAATGTTCTGCATCATAGACATACTTCTCCAACTCCTTCTGCCGAGGTTTGAAGACGTTACTTACTATCGTTGTTAAACTCATATCTAGATATATATCATTTAAGTAGATGCAAAAGTAAATCAAACTTTTGATATAGAGAAAGTTTTTACTATTTTTTAATACAAAAGGGTAAGATAAAGTATACAAAAAGGAAATATACAACACAAAAGACTCCCATAAGTGGCGATATTTACCATCTTATGGGAGTCTTCTGCTAAATCGTATTTCCTATCCGGAAAGAGATACAGTTTACTCATCGTTACCGAAAGCAGCCGCTTCGGCAGCGGCAATAATCTCTTCTCTTGATAATTCCTTAGGCTGAGCCGTGATGTCGCTCAAATCGAACTCATCACTCTCCTTCTTTTCATCCTTCACCTCAACCTGCACTTCAGTTTCCTGGGCAGTTTCGGCAGATTTCTCTGTGAAAACCTCCTCTTTGAAAACATTGATGTGCTTCTCCTCTACCGGTGCGTTTTGTGCATCAGCATCCTGCGAGATGATGAAATCGTCTTTCACTTCTGTGTTAGGCACGTTTTCAACAGGTTCCTCTTCCATCTTGGTGCGGTTAGCCTTAGCTGTGAACACAGCATCAATATACTGTGGTTCTTTGCGCAGTTTTTCCAAGCTAGTCTTAGAAGCCACCTGCTGGCTTTCCTTCTTGGAATAGCCCTTTCCTACTCCACCTTCAACACCTTCGAGTACAACCTGATAGGTGAAAATCGGGCTACCATTCTTGTCTTTTTGCTGGTCTAGCATAACGAAATCCAGCTTCACGCGGTTTTTCTGGCTCCATTCGATGAGTTTGCTCTTGAAGTTAACCTCCTTATAAGCCACCTTATCGATGTTTATCATTTGTGCCAAAATACGTTTCTGCATAAAATACATGCAGGCATCGTAACCACGGTCCAGATAAATGGCACCTACCAAAGCTTCGAACGCATTTCCTCCCATATAACTGTTATGAGAAGAACTGTGGCCATTAGAAAGAATCAGCTGGTTGATGCCCATTTCCTGTGCCAGTTTATTCAGCGTATCACGCTGCACTAACTTGCTTCGGGTATTGGTAAGGAATCCCTCACGCTTGCCAGGGAAATGCTGGTACACGATATCTCCTACTACAGCATCCAAAACCGCATCACCCAAGAACTCTAACCGCTCGTTGTTCACTGGTTTTCCCTTAGAATTGCGGTGCATGATGCTCTTGTGCAACAGCGCCATCTTGTAGTAGCTGATGTCGTGAGGATAAAAACCGAGGATTTCATATAAAGACAAATAAAGCTCTTTATCCTTGCGGAAAGAGAGCTTTATCCTATCTATAAAATTATTCAGCATACTTCTTGAATACTACACAGCAGTTGTGACCG
>ENA-ORMX01002401-ORMX01002401.1-human-gut-metagenome-genome-assembly--contig:-NODE-2401-length-10901-cov-2.967361_pt1 | contig 10901 bp, 10 predicted proteins | sample MGYA00242108_ERZ509007 | MGnify/ENA primary metagenome ERZ509007 (study PRJEB26280, sample SAMEA2338745) | human gut metagenome | biome: human gut; feature: human-associated habitat; material: faeces...
ATATCGTGGGAAATCCGAATGTGGGCAAATCCACATTGATGAACGTTTTGGTAGGTGAGCGCATTTCTATCGCCACTTTCAAGGCGCAGACCACCCGTCATCGGATTATGGGCATCTATAATACGGATGACATGCAAATTGTGTTTTCGGACACTCCGGGTGTATTGAAGCCAAACTATAAGTTACAGGAGTCCATGCTGAATTTCTCCACTTCGGCATTGACGGATGCGGATGTGTTGCTGTATGTGACAGATGTGGTTGAGACTCCCGACAAGCATAATGACTTTGTGGAGAAAGTAGGACACTTGGACGTTCCGGTATTGCTGCTTATCAATAAGATTGATTTAAGCAACCAGGAAAAGCTGGTGGAACTGGTGGAAGCATGGAAGGAATTGCTGCCGAAGGCGGAAATTATTCCTATCTCTGCTACTTCGAAATTTAATGTGGATTATGTCATGAAGCGGGTGAAGGAGCTGTTGCCCGACTCACCTCCTTATTTCGACAAGGACCAGTGGACGGACAAGCCGGCGCGTTTCTTCGTGACCGAAATAATCCGTGAGAAAATTCTGTTGTACTACGATAAGGAAATCCCTTATTCGGTGGAGGTGATGGTAGAACAGTTTAAGGAGGAGGCAAAGAAGATTCATATCAGTGCCGTAATCTATGTGGAGCGTGATTCGCAAAAAGGTATTATCATAGGCAAGCAGGGGAAGGCTTTGAAGAAAGTGGCTACTGAAGCGCGCCGTGATTTGGAGAGGTTTTTCGGGAAAACGATATTCCTGGAGACGTTTGTGAAAGTTGATAAGGATTGGCGGAGTTCGGACAAGGAACTGCGTAATTTTGGTTATCAGCTGGATTAAGAGTTATTCATACGACTGTGACAGTCGCAAAAAACAAAGAGTGTGAACTATGGGAAATTTAGTTGCAATCGTAGGACGTCCCAATGTGGGAAAGTCTACATTATTTAACCGTCTGACCAAGACACGTCAGGCAATTGTGAATGAGGAAGCGGGAACCACCCGTGACCGCCAATATGGAAAGACCGAATGGTTGGGACGTGAGTTCTCCGTGGTAGATACCGGCGGTTGGGTAGTGAACTCTGATGATATTTTCGAAGAGGAGATTCGTAAGCAGGTATTGATGGCGGTGGATGAAGCCGACGTGATTCTGTTCGTGGTGGATGTGATGAACGGGGTTACGGACCTCGACGAGCAGGTGGCTGCCATCTTGCGTCGTGCCAAGAAGCCTGTGTTGCTGGTTGCCAATAAGACTGATAATCATGAACTGCAATACAATGCTCCTGAGTTTTACAGTTTGGGTTTGGGTGACCCTTATTGTATTTCTGCTGTAACGGGTAGCGGTACGGGCGATATGATGGACCTTATCGTCAGCAAGTTCAAGAAGGAATCTGATGAAATTCTGGACGAGGATATTCCCCGCTTTGCAGTAGTGGGACGCCCTAATGCCGGAAAGTCTTCCATAGTCAATGCCTTTATTGGAGAAGACCGCAACATCGTGACGGAGATTGCCGGTACCACGCGCGATTCTATCTATACCCGCTACAATAAATTCGGTTTTGATTTCTACCTGGTAGATACGGCGGGTATCCGTAAGAAGAACAAGGTGAATGAGGATTTGGAGTACTACTCCGTAATCCGTTCCATTCGTTCCATTGAGAATGCAGATGTATGTATTTTGATGGTAGACGCTACGCGTGGCATCGAAAGCCAGGATTTGAATATCTTCTCCTTGATACAGAAGAATGCCAAGGGGCTGGTGGTTGTGGTGAACAAGTGGGACTTGGTGAAGGACAAGACTGTGAAGGTGATGAAGACTTTCGAAGATGCTATCCGCAACCGTTTCGCTCCGTTTGTGGATTTTCCTATCATCTTTGCTTCGGCACTGACCAAACAGCGTATTCTGAAGGTATTGGAAGAGGCGCGTGATGTGTACGAAAATCGTATGACGCGTATTCCGACAGCTCGTTTGAACGAGGAAATGCTGCCGCTTATCGAGGCGTATCCACCCCCTTCAATTAAGGGTAAGTATATCAAGATAAAGTATATTACGCAGTTGCCCAATACCCAGGTGCCGTCATTTGTTTATTTTGCAAATCTTCCACAATATGTGAAAGAGCCTTACAGACGATTCCTGGAAAATAAGATGCGTGAGAAATGGAAGTTGACCGGAACTCCGATAAATATCTATATCCGGCAGAAGTAAAATATATCGTGATGATATAGTCGATTCTATTAACTGGTTTTATGAAGAGAAAGCGTCCGGAACATAGCTTCCGGACGCTTTCTTATGTAATAGGTTAGAAAATGAGGTGTGGTTTTATCCTTCAAGGTTCTGTATCTCCACTTCTTTGACTTTCCGGAATAGGTCAGATGCAAATATGAAACTGTTCAACCGCTCGTTGGTGGAAGTGAAGATATCGTCTTTATTGCCTTCCCATTCTTTGTGTCCTTCGTAAATATAGATGATTTTTTCTCCGATACCCATTACAGAGTTCATGTCATGAGTGTTGATGAGAGTAGTCATATTGTATTCTCGGGTTATATCTTGTATCAGTTCGTCGATGACAAGCGAGGTCTTGGGGTCAAGTCCTGAATTCGGCTCGTCACAGAACAAGTATTGCGGGTTTAGGGCAATGGCACGGGCAATGGCTACGCGTTTCTGCATACCGCCGCTGATTTCTCCGGGAAATTTGTCTTTGGCTTCAATCAGGTTTACACGCTCCAAGCAGAACATGGCACGACGAGTCCGATCGCGCAGGGTATCGTTGCTGAACATGTTCAGTGGAAACATCACATTGTCCAGTACCGTCATGGAATCGAACAGCGCGGCACTTTGGAAAATCATTCCCATTTCCCGGCGGAGCGCTTTCTTTTCCTTCTTTCCCATGGCGAGGAAGTTGCGGTGGTCATACAACAATTCTCCTTTGTCCGGTGTCAGCAGACCCACGATACATTTCATGAGTACGGTTTTTCCCGAACCGCTCTGCCCTATGATTAGGTTGGTCTTTCCATTCTCGAAAGTGGCATTGATATCTTTCAGTACCTCTTTTTCTTCAAATGATTTGCAAAGTCCTTTCAGTTCAATCATCCCATTAAAAGTTGAGTTAATATTAGGTCGGCGAATAAGATAAGTACGCTGCTGCATACTACGGAGTCGGTGGACGCCTTGCCCACTTCGATGGAACCGCCTTCGACGGTGTAACCGAAGAATGCCGATACGCTGGCAATGATAAAGGCAAAGAACAGCGACTTGATGATGCCGCACCAAATAAACCATTCGACAAACATGTACTGCAAGCCGTATTCTAAATCTACCGCCGACATGATGCCGCCGAACCAGCAAGTACAGAAGGCACCTATGATACCGGCGAATATACTGAACGTCACCATCAGTGGAATGGTTGTCACCATAGCGGCAATTTTCGGTAGGATGAGATAGTTGGCAGAATTGACACCCATAATTTCAAGGGCGTCTATCTGCTGGGTGACTCGCATGGTGCCCAGCTCCGAGGCGATGTTTGACCCGACCTTTCCTGCCAGAATCAGACACATGATGGAGGAGGAGAATTCCAGCAGCATGATTTCTCGGGTTACATATCCCACTGTCCATCGAGGCATGAAAGGACTCTCGATGTTCAACTTTATCTGTATGGTGATTACAGCTCCGATGAAGAACGATATCAGCAATACGATGCCGATAGAGTTCACGCCGAGCTGTTCCAACTCGTTGACATATTGGCGGAAAAACATACGCATACGTTCGGGACGGGCAAATACGCGTCCCATCAGTATGATATATCGTCCCACTGTCTTAAGTGCTTTAAACATAACATATAAGTATTTGAATGCAAATGTACACTATTTCGGCTTATTTTTGCTACATTTGCGGCGAAAACCTTTAGAGTATGGAAGAAGAAAAAGGCATAAAGGACAATGTAGAGGAAGTTAAGGAAAATCTGCAGGCCGGACCAAGCTTGACTGCTGGGGCAGAGCCACGGGAGGAAGGTAGCATGGTGCTGCGTACGGAGGATTTGGTGAAAAAGTACGGAAAGCGTACGGTAGTGAGCCATGTGTCCATTGATGTGAAGCAAGGGGAGATTGTCGGTTTGCTGGGGCCGAATGGCGCCGGTAAGACAACTTCGTTTTATATGACCGTAGGGCTGATTACTCCCAATGAGGGACGTATCTTCTTGAATGATTTGGATATAACGAAATATCCGGTATACAAGCGTGCGCAGACGGGTATCGGTTATTTGGCGCAGGAGGCTTCCGTGTTCCGTCAAATGAGTGTGGAAGACAATATTGCATCTGTACTGGAAATGACCGACAAGCCTTTGGAGTATCAGAAAGACAAGCTGGAGAGCCTGATTGCAGAGTTCCGCTTGCAGAAGGTAAGGAAGAACAAGGGTAACCAGTTGTCAGGTGGCGAGCGGCGCCGTACAGAAATTGCCCGTTGTCTGGCCATTGACCCCAAATTTATTATGTTGGACGAGCCTTTTGCCGGTGTAGACCCGATTGCAGTGGAGGATATTCAGCAGATTGTGTGGAAGTTGAAAGATAGGAATATCGGCATTTTGATTACTGACCACAATGTGCAGGAGACGCTGAGCATTACCGATCGTGCTTATCTGCTATTTGAAGGAAAAATTTTGTTCCAGGGTACGCCGGAAGAGTTGGCCGAGAATAAGATTGTACGTGAAAAGTATCTGAGTAATAGCTTCGTACTTCGTCGCAAGGATTTTATGAAGTAATCCCGGATACTGTCGATTGATAGAAATAAAAAAAGACCACTCATTCAGTGGCCTTTTTTTATTTCTCCTTAAATCTCTATGATTAATATTTTGGAGGTCTTGCTTCTTTCACTACCATTTGGCGGCCGAAGAATTCAGCACCGTCTAGTTCGGCAATAGCTTTAGCTGCAGCAGCGTCATCTTCCATTTCTACAAAAGCGATGCCTCTGAAACGTCCGGTGGTGCGGTCATTGATAAATTTTACAGAAGATACTGTGCCGTAATCTTCCATTGCCTTCTGCAGGTCACTCTCCTTAACGCGGTAGTTAAGGTTTCCAACATAAATGTTCATAATGAAATTGATAAAATAAATATAATGAATAAAACTCTCTTGGAAGGAAGGCTGAATAATAAATGGATTACAACGACAGAGAGTTTACAAAAGCGTTCTTGAAAACGGAAGTAAAAACCATGTAATGGAAATCGAAAAACTAATGCGCCATCATTCCGCGACAAAGAAACGCATAAAATTCGGATAAACAATGTTTTTCCTTAATTATTTTTGTAGATTGTCGTGCCTTCGGGCAACTCCCATTTCTCTTCATAGAAACTGGACGGTTCGGTTTATCATCGTCTTTTCCCTGAGTATCTTTCCCATAAACGTCCTCCGTTGTCAGTCCGATGGTTGGGCTCTTCTACCGCTCTATCCAAGAATTAAACTGAAATAAATCGGCAATGTTCTTTTGATAATTGAAAGAATAACGCTAATTTTGCACGCCCATTTGAGATATGGAACAAAGTATAAATCAAATAAATAATTGTCAGAATGAACGTTTCATTACAAAACATTGACAAAGTAAGCGCACTGCTTACTGTAAAGCTTGAGAAAGCAGATTATCAGGAAAAAGTAGACAAATCATTGAAGAGCTTCCGTCAGAAGGCACAGATTCCCGGTTTCCGTAAGGGAATGGTTCCTATGAGCTTAGTTAAGAAAATGTATGGTAAGTCTGCATTGGCTGAAGAGGTGAACAAGCTGCTTTCAGAAACAGTATATAAGTATATCCAGGACAATAAGGTAAATATATTGGGCGAGCCTTTGCCCAACGAAGACAAGCAGCAGGAAATTGATTTCGATACTATGGAAGAGTTCGAATTCTTGTTTGATATTGCTTTGGCTCCGGAATTTAAAGCTGAAGTCAGTGCAAAAGATAAGGTAGATTACTATACTATTGAAGTTACAGACGAAATGGTGGATAACCAGGTCAAGGCTTACACTCAACGTAACGGCAAGTATGACAAGGTAGACGTTTACGAGGACAATGACATGCTGAAAGGTTTGCTTGCTGAACTGGATGAAGAAGGTAATACCAAAGAGGGTGGTATTCAGGTGGAAGGTGCTGTAATGATGCCTTCGTACATGAAAAATGATGAACAGAAAGCTATCTTTGCCGGTGCAAAAGTGAACGATGTGCTTGTATTCAATCCGAATACTGCTTGGGACGGAAATGCTGCCGAATTGTCTTCTTTATTGAAGATTGACAAGGAAGCTGCTCCCGAAGTAAAATCCAATTTCAGCTTCCAGGTAGAAGAAATCACACGTTTCGTTCCGGGTGACTTGACTCAGGAAATTTTCGACCAGGTATTTGGCGAAGGTAATGTGAAAACGGAAGAGGAATTCCGTGCCAAAGTGAAGGAAGTTATTGCCAACCAGTTCGTGGCAGACAGTGACTATAAGTTCTTGATTGACGCACGTAAGATGCTGACAGAGAAAGTAGGCAAGCTGGAATTCCCGGATGCATTACTGAAGCGCATTATGCGTCTGAACAATCCTGACAAGGAAGAAAGCTTTGTAGAGGACAACTATGACAAGAGCATCGAAGAGCTGACTTGGCACCTGATTAAAGAACAGCTGGTGAAAGCCAATGATATCAAGGTTGAGCAGGAAGACATCACAAACATGGCTAAGGAAGCTACCCGCGCACAGTTTGCACAATATGGTATGATGAGTGTGCCTGAAGAAATCCTGGAAAACTACTCAAAGGAAATGCTTAAGAAGAAAGAGAGCATAGAAGGCTTGGTTAATCGTGTGGTTGAATCTAAATTGGCTACAGCATTGAAGTCTCAGGTGGAACTGGAGCATAAGAACGTTTCTGCTGAAGAGTTCAATAAGATGTTTGCATAAGAGTAATGTGAGCCTACGGCTAAAATTTATAAAGAAACACAGAGTTTGACAAACTATAACTCTGTGTTTTTTTGTGTCTCTGTGTTCTTTTTTGTTTCTTTGTATCCTTATAAATTAAAAAATAGAAAGAAATGGATGATTTTAGAAAATATGCTACCAAGCATCTTGGTATGAACAGTTTGGTGCTGGACGATGTGATTAAATCACAAGCCGGCTATTTGAATCCCTATATCCTCGAGGAACGCCAGCTCAATGTAACGCAGTTGGACGTGTTTTCCCGTCTGATGATGGACCGCATCATTTTCCTCGGTACGCAGGTTGATGACTATACAGCCAATACTTTGCAGGCTCAGTTGCTTTATCTGGATTCGGTGGATCCGGGTAAGGATATTTCCATCTATATCAATTCGCCGGGCGGTTCGGTATATGCCGGTCTGGGTATTTATGATACCATGCAGTTCATCAGTAGTGATGTGGCTACCATCTGTACTGGAATGGCGGCAAGCATGGCAGCCGTATTGCTGGTTGCCGGTGCCGAAGGCAAACGCTCCGCATTGACCCACTCCCGCGTGATGATACACCAGCCGATGGGAGGTGCCCAGGGGCAGGCCTCGGATATTGAAATCACGGCACGTGAAATCCAGAAGTTGAAGAAAGAACTTTATACCATTATCGCCGACCACTCCCACACTCCCTTTGACAAGGTATGGGCAGATTCTGACCGTGACTACTGGATGACAGCCCAGGAAGCCAAAGAATATGGTATGGTAGATGAGGTTTTGATTAAAAAATAAATATGGCAGATTCAAGAAAGAATAAAAATAGATGCAGTTTTTGTGGTCGCACCGAAGATGAAGTCGGATTTCTCATAACGGGGATGAATGGCTATATCTGCGACAGTTGCGCCACCCAGGCTTATGAGATTACTCAGGAGGCTTTGGGGGCTGGCAAGAAGGCAAGTGCCACGAAGCTGAATCTGAAAGAACTTCCTAAACCCGTAGAAATAAAGAAGTTCCTCGATCAATATGTCATTGGTCAGGACGATGCCAAGCGTTTCTTGTCTGTGTCGGTGTACAACCATTACAAACGTCTGCTCCAGAAGGACGGCGGTGATGATGTGGAGATTGAAAAATCGAACATCATCATGGTAGGCAGTACCGGTACGGGAAAGACGTTATTGGCGCGTACTATCGCAAAGTTGCTGCATGTTCCTTTTACTATTGTAGATGCAACAGTTCTGACAGAGGCAGGTTATGTGGGTGAGGACATTGAAAGCATTTTGACACGTCTGCTCCAGGTGGCGGATTATAACGTGCCCGAGGCAGAGCAAGGTATCGTGTTTATTGATGAGATAGACAAAATAGCGCGCAAGGGTGATAATCCTTCCATAACCCGTGATGTGAGTGGTGAAGGCGTGCAGCAGGGATTGCTGAAACTGCTGGAAGGTTCTGTGGTGAATGTGCCTCCCCAGGGTGGGCGCAAGCATCCCGACCAGAAAATGATTCCGGTCAATACCAAGAATATTCTGTTCATTTGCGGTGGGGCTTTCGATGGCATTGAAAAGAAAATTGCCCAGCGGCTGAATACGCACGTTGTCGGGTATAGCGCTGTACGCAATACGGCAACCATTGATAAGAGCAACATGATGCAGTACATTGCTCCGCAGGATTTGAAGTCGTTCGGACTGATTCCCGAGATTATCGGCCGCCTTCCGGTGCTGACTTATCTGAATCCGTTGGACCGTGCGGCATTGCGCTCCATTCTTACGGAACCGAAGAATTCCATCATCAAGCAATACATCAAACTGTTTGAGATGGACAATGTGAAGCTGACGTTTGAAGATGCTGTATTTGAATATATCGTGGATAAAGCGGTAGAATATAAGTTGGGAGCCCGCGGCTTGCGTTCCATTGTGGAGACAATTATGATGGATGCCATGTTCGAAATTCCGTCAGAACAGAAGGACAATTTTGTTGTGACGTTGGACTACGCCAAGCGCCAGCTTGAAAAGGCAAATATAGCACGACTGCAAAGTGCTTAAGAATCAGATGGTAATACGGGGTAAAACCGACTATTTTACTTTTTATTGAAAAATATTCGATGGATTATGCTTGAAATTTAAGAAGTTGTTTATAACTTTGTTAGGGTTCTTTGTGAAAACAAGGCGGAGTACCACTATTAAAAGTTAACTCAATAAACAACAACCTAATGAATCATGGCAGGGAAGAAGATTAATTTGATAGACCAGCTGAAGAAATACTTCGGGTTCGATACATTTAAAGGAAATCAGGAAGCAATCATAGAGAATCTGTTGGCGGGTAATGATACATTCGTGTTGATGCCTACCGGTGGTGGAAAATCTTTGTGCTACCAACTGCCGTCCTTGTTGATGGAGGGCACGGGTATCGTGATTTCTCCTCTGATTGCCTTGATGAAGAATCAGGTCGATGCGATGCGTAACTTCAGCGAAGAGGATGGGATAGCCCACTTCATCAATTCTTCCCTAAACAAGAGCGCGATAGACCAGGTCCGGTCCGACATACTCAGTGGTAAGACAAAGCTGTTGTATGTAGCTCCGGAATCACTGACGAAGGAAGAGAATGTGGAGTTTCTGAAAACGGTGAAGATTTCGTTCTATGCCGTGGACGAAGCCCATTGTATTTCTGAATGGGGTCATGACTTCCGTCCTGAGTATCGCCGCATCCGTCCCATTATCAATGAAATAGGAAAAGCCCCTCTGATAGCGTTGACTGCGACGGCTACACCGAAAGTGCAGCATGACATCCAGAAGAATCATATCATACTCTTTTCTTTTTACCATCTCAAGTGCTTCCTCACCGTCGTATGCGCAGTCAACTTCCATATCATCCTGTACAAGAGAAAACTTAATTCCCTTTACAATCAGACGTTCATCATCGACAACCAGCACTTTTTTTCCCATAACACACCTCAGTTAACTGTAATTAAATCTTTTATTCGATTAAAAATGCCATCACCTATCCCTGCGGCATCTTTAATTCCTTCTATGGAAGTAAAGGAACCCTTTTCTTCCCGGCATGCAATAACCGCATCTGCTCTTGACTCTCCAATACCTGGCAGGGTCATTAGTTCCTCTTTTGATGCCGTATTGATATTTACCGTATCTTCTTTCTGGGAAGCTGACAAATCTTTTCCTAAAGACTGCTCTTCATTGAGCGCTTCCTTCGCCTCATCTTTAGAAGGGATGTACACTTGCATTCCATCCTGAAGAACTTCTGCCAAATTCCATGCTGTCTGATTCGCTTTCTCTGAAAAACCTCCGGCGGCATCAATCGCCTCCTGCGTTCTTGCACCGAAATGTAAACGATATACCCCTGGCTTCTTCACACATCCACAAACGTGAACATAAATTTCTGTCTCTCTTGCCTGCTCTGTGTCCTCTTTCTGATCCGCCTTTATCACTACAGTAGAATCTGTACTTTCTTCCTCTCTTACCGGAACAGAAAAAGAACATCCTGCCAAAATAATCATTACGATTCCAAGTGCTACGCTAATCAACCTTCTCATTACACACTGTCTCAAACCAGGTACTCTCCTCCTTATCGAAACAGTTTCGGAATAACTTTATACTCCGCAGAAAATGTTGCCTTTGCATATAGTCCATAGTCTTATTAATAATACCGAATATCTAAAAAAAACACAAGAGGGTAAGACGATTTTCTTTTACCCTCTGGCTTTGAAAATAAATATACCTGCAAGAAATAATCCAGTTCCTAACAATTTCATCCAGTCAAGCCCTGTTTTTTCCACTCCAAAAATACCAAACACTTCAATAAGGTAGGCTACAATAAGCTGCGCTGCTACAATTAGCATAACTGCCTTTGCCGGTCCAAGTGCTCCCATACTCTGGATTACTGTAATTGTAATAAACGCTCCGATCACACCACCAAGGAGTGTATATTTATTGTCCACTTGCCAGAGTGCAGCTAC
>ENA-ORMX01002404-ORMX01002404.1-human-gut-metagenome-genome-assembly--contig:-NODE-2404-length-10898-cov-4.736235_pt1 | contig 10898 bp, 7 predicted proteins | sample MGYA00242108_ERZ509007 | MGnify/ENA primary metagenome ERZ509007 (study PRJEB26280, sample SAMEA2338745) | human gut metagenome | biome: human gut; feature: human-associated habitat; material: faeces...
ATAAGGCTCCAGAAGAAAGAGAAAGAGGTATCACAATCTCTACAGCTCACGTTGAGTACGAAACAGAGAAGAGACACTATGCACACGTTGACTGCCCAGGCCATGCTGATTATGTAAAGAACATGATTACTGGTGCTGCTCAGATGGATGCTGCTATCCTCGTTGTTGCTGCTACTGATGGTGTTATGGCTCAGACAAGAGAGCATATCCTTCTTGCTCGTCAGGTTGGCGTTCCTTACGTAGTAGTATTCATGAACAAGTGTGATATGGTTGATGATCCAGAACTTCTTGAATTAGTTGATATGGAAATCAGAGAACTTCTTAACGAATATGATTTCCCAGGCGATGATACACCAATCATCCAGGGTTCAGCTCTTAAGGCTCTTGAAGATCCAAACAGCGAATGGGGTGATAAGATTCTTGAACTTATGCACACAATCGATGAGTATGTTCCAGATCCACAGAGAGATACAGATAAGCCATTCCTTATGCCTATCGAAGATATCTTCTCTATCACAGGTCGTGGTACAGTTGCTACTGGTAGAGTAGAAAGAGGTGTTCTTAAGGTTAACGAGGAAGTTGAAATCGTTGGTATCCACGAAGACATCCGTAAGGTTGTTGTAACTGGTATCGAAATGTTCAGAAAGCTCCTTGATGAAGCAGAACCAGGTGATAACATTGGTGCTCTTCTTAGAGGTGTTCAGAGAGATGAGATCCAGAGAGGACAGGTTCTTTGTAAGCCAGGTTCAATCACACCACACCACAAGTTTACAGCTCAGGTTTACGTATTAACAAAGGACGAAGGTGGACGTCATACTCCATTCTTCAACAACTACAGACCACAGTTCTACTTCAGAACAACTGATGTTACTGGTGTTTGCGAACTTCCAGCTGGTACAGAAATGTGCATGCCTGGTGATAACGTAGAAATGACAGTTGAACTTATCCATAACGTAGCTATGGAGCAGGGTCTTCGTTTCGCTATCCGTGAGGGTGGTAGAACAGTTGGTTCTGGTGCTGTTGCAACAATCATTGAATAATTATCGCGAAAGCAATCAAATAGCTGCCTGAAAAGGCTATGATAATAAAAGGGACTTACGTGCTTGCACGTAGGTCCCTTTTTGGGTTCTTTGTCAAGGGTGGGGGTAAAATCGGTTCTTTGCTCTTATAATTGAAGATAGAGAATAGGAATGTTATAATATACATATACGGTATTGTGAAATTATATTATAAGGAGAGTTATATGCATAAGCTTATTATACTAAGAGGTAATTCGGGAAGTGGCAAGACGACAGTTTCCAAGGAATTACAGAAAAAGTTTGGCAAAAATACTATGTACATATCTCAGGATATGGTAAGAAGACAAATTCTTATGGTCGATGATGGAAATGATACACTGGCTTTGCCTCTTATGAAAGAAATGCTGTCATATGGAAGCAGGAATAGTGAGGTTGTTATATTAGAGGGCATAATGTATGCTGATTGGTATAGAACTTTATTTGTGCAGGCAAAGGAACTGTATCGGGATAATATATATGCATATTATTTTGATATTCCATTTGAAGAAACAGTGAGGCGGCATCAAATGAGAGATAAACGTAATGAATTTGGTGCTGAAGCTATGAGAAAATGGTGGCGGGAAAAGGATTATTCGGACGTGCTGGATGAAAGAACTATTGGGCTGGAATGTGATAAAGATAGTATAGTCAATAAAATATATTGTGATGTGATGGGAGTGTAACGATTGATGAAATTAGGAAAGTATCATTTTATTATAGTAGGTTCGGGCTGGCGTTCACTTTATTATGTAAGGATAGCCAAAGCAATGCCGAATGTATTCTGTCTTGATGCAATGTACTGCCGTACACAGGAGAAGGCTGATAAAATGGCAAAGGAATATGATATACATACGACCACCTCAATAGAGGAATGTGTTGCTTATAAACCGGATTTTGCTGTTATAGCAGTCAATAAAGCTAGCATATGTGATGTTTCAATAGAGTGGATGGACAGAGGGATAACGGTGCTTTCGGAAACACCAGCGGCAATAGATATAGAGTCACTTAAGAAACTGTACAGATACCATATGATGGACAATTATAAAGCCAATAAGCCAGAAAATAAATCGGCAAGTGAATGTTTGGATAAGCAGATAGGTAAAATAAATAATAAATCTTTAGAGATATATAATAATACAAAGAAAAAGCAGGTGGTTGCTGAACAATACAGGAGGTATCCATCTAACCGTGCAATGCTTAAGCTTGTGGACAGCGGACTGATAGGCGATGTAAGCTGTGTAAATATATCGCTGGCTCACGAATATCATGGATTTAGCCTTATTCGAGCTTATCTTGGCATAAAACCTGATGAAAACTATATTGTGTCAGGTAAAACTTATGAATTCCCGACAACTCAGACATTTACCAGATATGATAAGCTCTTGGACGGTCGGATAGCCGATAAAAAGAGGTGTGTTGCGACATTTGAATTTGAGAGCGGTAAAGTGGCATGGTATGATTTTGACTCTGAACAGTACAGGTCTTCTATCAGAAAAAACACCATAAAGGTGCAGGGTGTAAGAGGTGAGCTTATAGATGATACGGTGTATTACCTTGATAACAATAATGAAGGTCAGTGTCAGAAAATAGTGACAGATGTGAATATAATGCACACCAAAGATACTAATCCTAATCTGTCGACTGTGCGTGAAGTAAAGAAAATATCATTTGGTGAGAATGTACTGTATGAGCCGGAATCAGGGCTGCGTGGGTTGTCAGAGGATGAAACTGCCATAGCTGCTCTTATGATAGATACGGCAAAGTATAGCAGAGGTGAGGGAGAACCACCATATAGCATGGAGGACGCATTTGCAGATGCATACGCTGCCATACTGCTTAATGAAGCGGTAAGAACTGGAAAGAAAGTAAGGAGTTGCGACATAAATGGTCTTACGTAATATGGTAAATCAGCTTGTTTATAGATGATAGGATAAAATAATATAATGCAAATAAAAGCTGGTAACTATAACTGAGCAGATTAAAAATTATGCGAATATCAGGGTAGAGTGCTATGTGGCAGTGGTACCTGTTTAGCATGGACCGAAGCGGATTGTAGACGTGGGAGTGCGGAGCACGGAACAATCTGTAGGTATCAAAGTTGGAGGCTTTTGCCCCAACATCATATAATGGGTTATAAAAATTTATATATCTAATACTTAAGAAAGGACATCATCTTATATGGAGAACAATATATTAAAAACAGCCCTTATAGGGGTAGGTAATATGGGGAGGAAGTATGCAGAAATGATAACGGCGGGTGAGGTGCCTATCAAAAAAAGCTGGCGGCGGTTGTTATCAGGAGAGATGAGCTTATGGAGTGGGGTAAGTCGCTTGTGAATACAGATGGAGAAAAAGTAAAGATATTCAGAAGTGCAGAAGAACTGTTTGCTGCTGAGGCAGAAAATATAAATGTAAATATTATTGGTAATTATATTCAGAAATTAAATGATAAGAAGCCAGAAAAAAGTACCGATAATTGCAAAGGAAATGTGATTCTAAAAATACAAATGATTATAAAAATAATAAAGAAGATAATTATAAAATACATACAACTTCGTTATTCGATGCGGTTATAATAGCAACACCACATAAAACCCATAAAGAGCTTGCATTAAAAGCATTTGCACTTAAAAAAGATGTACTGTGTGACAAGCCGGCAGCGGCGGATATAGGTGAAGCACTTGAAATGAATGAGGCTGCCAGTAAGAGTAACAGAATATATGGGATGGTATTTCACCAGAGATTATATCCTAAGTACGTAAAGATTAAGGAAATGATTGATAATAATGAACTTGGAGAGTTAGTGAGAGTGAACCTTATCAATTCAAGGTACTTAAGGACAACGCATTACCATAAGTCAGGTTCGTGGAGAAGCAGCTTTGCGGGCGAGGGCGGAGGTGCGCTTATTAATCAGGGACAGCATATTCTTGATATGTTCCAGTATCTGTTTGGGATGCCACAGAGAATATTTGCGGTAATTCCATTTGGAAAGTACAATAATTTCGCGGTTGATGATGAAGACACAATTATTATGAGTTATGATAATGGGATGACGGCATCATTTGTGCTTACAACAGGCGAGGCGTGTTATGAGGAAAGACTGGAGGTTATAGGAACAAAGGCAAAGCTTCTGCTTGAAGATAACACACTTACTATCACAAGGCATCAGGATGTAAGGGAATATATAAAGACCGAAAATGTTAATTCAAGGGAGAATATGCATTTTACACAGGAAATAATAGAATATGAAAAAGAGCCAGAGCCATATACAAGACTGCTTGAAGGTTTTGCAAAGGCATCGCTTGAACAAAATTCGGATTATCTGGTAGCAAGGGGAGAAGAGGGAATTAACTCACTTATGCTGTGCGCAGGAGCGTATTATTCTGCATGCAGGGGCATACAGGTTGAGCTGCCGTTGGATGCGGATGAATATAGGAAGCTTATGGATGAGCTGATATCTAAGGAACAATAGTTGTTTATTAAGGAATTAGCGTTTTCAACAATTTCATCCTGTGCAACCAGAGTAAAAATCAGGTGATGCAGCTTCTTGGGTAACTATAACAAAAAAGCTGGATGTGTATTATAATACATGTCCAGCTTTTTAAATTAAACTATAAATGAACGAATAAAGAAAAAAGTACAAAAGTAAGTTACCTTTATTTGTGTATAGATACATTTCAATAGATTACACAAAAAATATGTCTTTGTAGCGCAGACATAATTGTACAATATTTTAAATTCTCTCATTTATAGTTTATTAATACTTTGAATTGTGCGCATACGTCAACAAGTTAATTAACATAATCAGAAAATTTTTAGTTTATTAATACTCTGAACCATACGCATACGCCAATAAGTTAATTAACATAATCGACAGGTTCTTAATTTATTAATACTCCGAACCGCACCATCTTCCAGAAGCTCCGCAAGGAAGCACAAGTCCGTTGGATGATACAGGAAGTCCGACTTCATTAGAACTGCAATATCCGTCAAAGTCTTTAAGTTCAGTACTTAACATATATGTAAGAACTGCTGGCTGGAGACCTGTTGTGTATGAGTTGATGAGGAAGAATAAAGGCTTGTCACAAAGAAGCTTTGCACAAAGCTTTACAAGTGGATGGATAGCCTCTTCTATCTTCCATATCTCACCCTTAGGCCCTCTGCCGTATGATGGAGGGTCCATGATAATAGCATCATAGTGGTTGCCACGTCTTATTTCTCTCTCAACAAACTTAACACAGTCGTCAACTATCCAGCGGATTGGTTTGTCGATAAGACCGGATGATGTAGCATTTTCCTTGGCCCATGCAATTATACCTTTAGAGGCATCTACATGTGTAACATGGGCACCGGCAGCAGCACATGCAAGAGTTGCGCCGCCTGTGTATGCAAAAAGGTTGAGAACCTTTATCTGTCTTTCATGGTCATTTTCTTTGGCTTTCTTTATAATTCCAGAGAACCAGTCCCAGTTAGCAGCCTGTTCTGGGAATATACCAGTGTGCTTGAAGCTGAATGGCTTTAAGTTAAATGTGAGAGGTACATCAAGGGAAGGACTCTGATAGTTGATAGTCCAGCTCTGTGGAAGGTCAAAGAATTCCCATTCACCGCCGCCTTTAGAACTTCTGTGATAGTGACCGTTCATATGCTTCCATCTTTTATCGTCCTTAGGTGTATCCCATATAACCTGAGGGTCGGGACGGACGAGGATATAATCTCCCCATCGCTCAAGTTTTTCACCGCAGGATGTATCTATAACTTCGTAGTCTTTCCAGTTATCTGCAATAAACATATATTATGTAATTCCTTTCGTTATATAATTGTAGCTGATTATAAAATACTTATATGATGTTGGGGTCAAAAGCCCTCAACTATGATACCTACGAATTGTTCCGTGCTACGCACTCCCACAATTCTACCCAATATTCGCATATCGTGGGACTATCATCCCACTTTTATGCGAATATTGGGGCGGATCACAAGGTCATTCACCCACCTATGAGCAAGCTCATGTGGGTGAATGACCTTTAGACCCTGGTATCCTTATATAAGTATATAACATTCCATATGATAAGGGCAAGGAAATGTTTTTAAGCATGGCTATGCAGGTATTTTTGTGAAAAGCTTGTTATTGCTTGGAACCAACCACCAAAATGCCATGCATAGGTTCTGTATAGTAACATATTGTTAAGACAAATTTTATTGAAAAATCCATATTTTTACTGTAACATAAACGGATAAGAAAACATAATAAGGAAGGGGAATATGCATTTGAAGAATATATCTTTTAAGACGGCAAAGAACGATATTATAGCAGGTATTATTGTGGCACTTGTGTCAATACCTATATCTATGGGATATGCACAGATAGCGGGACTTCCAGCGGCGTATGGTCTGTACGGCTCATTAATTCCTGTGCTTGTGTATGCACTTACAACAAGCTCACCACAGTTTGTATTTGGCGTGGATGCAACTCCGGCAGTGCTTGTCGGCGGAACACTTGCGACACTTGGAATAACGACCGGTTCAGATGAAGCTATGCGACTCGTGCCCGTTATAACGCTTGTGGTTGCGGCGTGGCTTCTTATATTCAGTCTTATAAAGGCTGGAAGGATAGTCAACTACATATCAACTCCGGTTATGGGAGGCTTCATAAGCGGAATTGGAATAACAATTATACTTATGCAGGTTCCTAAGCTGTTTGGTGGGGCGGCAGGCACAGGCGAACTTATAGCACTGCTTCTACATATAGCAGACCAGCTTCAGTACTTTAACGTATTGTCAGCGGTTCTTGGTTTTGGAACAGTTATAATAATTCTTGTATGCAAGAAATATATGCCAAAGTTTCCGATGTCGGTCATGCTTATGGCACTTGGAGCTATGGCAACAGCATTTTTACATATAGACAGATACGGTGTAAGGCTACTTCCGCACGTTGATGCAGGCTTTCCTAAGATTGTTATTCCTGATATTACATTACTTCGTAATAATACATCTGATATAATTGTTCTCGGACTTACATGCGCGCTTGTCATTATGGCGCAGACATTACTTGCTACTAATAACTATGCTAACAGGTACGGATACAAGGTCGACAATAACAGGGAAGTTCTTGCGTATTCACTCGCCAATGTTGCATCAGCAGTTTCAGGAAGCTGTCCGCTTAATGGAAGTGTATCACGAACGGGTATTGCAGACCAGTTTGGATGCAAGTCACAGCTTATGTCTGTTACGGCGGCGGTAACTATGCTTGTTGTTGTTCTTTTTGCAACACCGCTGCTTGAGTATCTTCCCGTTCCTATACTTACAGGAATAGTCGTTGCGGCACTTATCGGCATAGTTGAGTATAAGCTTGCGGGTAAGCTAAGAAAAGTCAACAGGGCAGAGTTCTTCATATTCCTTGCAGCTATGTTCGGAGTGCTTTTATTTGGAACGATATACGGAGTTATTATAGGTGTTATCTTATCATTTATTGCAGTAATCATAAGAGCAGTTGTTCCTCCTAGGTCATTTCTTGGATGCATACCGGGGCACGAGGGCTTTTATAATCTTAACCGTAATAAGAACGCGCTTGAGATAGAGCATACTCTTTTGTATAGGTTTAGCGGTAATCTTTTCTTTGCAAATGTGTCTACATTTTTGCAGGATATTGAAAATGCAATTAAAGACGATACAAAGGTTGTAATAGTTGATGCAAGTGGTATCGGAAGTATAGATATAACGGCAGCAGACAGGCTTGTTTCCTTTAATAAGCTGCTTAAAGATAAAGGGATACATTTCTATATAACAGAGCATGTCGACAATGTTAATGACCAGCTAAGAAAGCTTGGTGCAGGCTGTCTTGTGGAAGAGGGTGTTACGCGAAGAACAATATCGCTTGCCCTAAGAGATGCAGGCGTTGACAGACCTTATCCGCTTGTAGGTACACCTGAGCAGACAGAAGTACATAAGGACTTCATAGAGGACAATGAAAGACTTGCTGAGATAGAGTGGGCATTTGGCGAGGATGCATCTGAGTGGCTTGATAAGTTTGCGGTGCAGATGACTGATGATATTACACATATGGAAGAAAACAGTGAACATCTCACGGATAATGTGCTTATAGAAGCTGAAAGTAAAAATGCGTGGGGACGTATCGGTCTGTTTGATGAGGATGAGCTTCTTGAAAGAGTTGAGATGCATTTATCAGAGCTTGCACAGAATAACAGTAACGCTGAAGAGTTAGAAGAAAGAATAGAGGAGCGAAGATTAAGACTTGAGGCAAAGATTGCGAAGCTTAATCCGGATGCCCTTACGCATCTTAGACAGCACAGAAAAGAAGTTATGCTGCATTTCAAGGAGAATAATCCTGAGGCGTATAAGCATATGATGGAGCGCAGAATGGAGCATATAAGCAAGCTTGAGAAGGAAAAGCCGGAGCTTGCTGTCAAGATGAAGAAGCTATATAAGCTGGATGATGTTGGTGAAGATTATATAGGTGATAAAGCAGTTGATATAATTGATGAAGAATAAGAGAGCAGATAGTTTATATAAATGATAAGCACTTAATTATGATGTAAGTGTCAAAAGAGAATATTATAGAAAGGTTATAGTTGTGAATATATTAAATGTAGAAAAAGTAAGCAAGACATTTGGCGAGAAAGTCCTGCTTGATAATGTCACACTTGGAATAAACAAGGGCGACAAGGTTGGAATTATAGGTGTGAACGGAACTGGAAAGTCGACACTGCTTAAGATAATAGCAGGGATTGAGGAACCGGATGAGGGAAATGTCATAAAAGGAAGAAATGTTACTGTTACATATCTTGCACAGTCACCAGACCATATAAAGGATGAGACTGTTATTTCTTATGTATTAAGAGGAAAGGCGCATGCAAGTGAAGCAGAGGCAAAGGAGATACTTAATAAGCTTGGCATAGGTACATTTGATGCATCTATGGATATGCTGTCAGGTGGACAGAAGAAAAGAGTTGCACTTGCAAAGGCACTTGTAGAGCCAACAGAAGTGCTTATCCTTGATGAGCCGACTAATCATCTTGATAATGATATGGTTGTGTGGCTTGAGCAGTATATTAAGGCGTTTAAGGGTGAGCTTCTTATGGTAACGCATGACAGGTACTTCCTTGACAATGTAACTAACAAGATAGTTGAGATAGACCATGCCGCACTTTATAGTTACGAGTCAAACTATTCCGGTTTCCTTGAGCTTAAGACTGAAAGAGAGCAGATGGAAAGGGCAACCGAAGCTAAGAGGCAGAATACCTTAAGACGTGAGCTTGAGTGGATAAGAAGGGGCTGTCAGGCGCGTTCCACAAAGCAGCAGGCAAGAATAGACCGTTTTGAGGATATGAAGGAGGCCTCCCGTGAGGCAAGGGCTAAGTTTGACAAGAGTCTTATGGATATGAGCTCTGTAAGCAGAAGGCTTGGCAAGAAGACGATAGAGCTTAACAACATAACCAAAGCATATGACGGACATACATACATTAATGATTTTTCGTACATTTTCTTAAGAGATGACCGAATTGGTATAATAGGAAGCAACGGCTGCGGCAAGTCGACACTTATGAAGATAATAACAGGGCAGATACAGCCAGACAGTGGAAGTGTTGAGATAGGTGATACAGTACATATAGGTTACTTTATGCAGGAAAATGAGCCGCTTGACGAAAATCAGACTGTGCTTGAGTTTGTAAGAAGCATAGGCGAATATGTGCAGACTGTAGATGGCAAGGCAACGGCAAGCCAGATGTGTGAAAAGTTCTTATTCTCACCTAAGCAGCAGTGGACACCGATAAGAAAGCTGTCCGGAGGAGAGAAGAGAAGACTTTATCTGCTGAGCGTGCTTATGAGTGCGCCAAATGTGCTTATCCTTGATGAGCCGACTAATGACCTTGATATAGAAACTCTTGAAATTCTTGAGGATTATCTCGATGGTTTTGCAGGAATTGTCATAACAGTTTCGCACGACAGATATTTCCTTGACAGAACAGTCGACAGAATATTTGCATTTGAGGCGGGAGGCCACCTTACACAGTATGAGGGAGGCTATTCTGACTATAAGGAAAAATGTGTTTCTTCTATATATAATGTGTCAGGAAATGGAATATCGAAAGGTGCAGCATTGTCAGGTAATGGTTTGGTATCAGGCAGCGGTGCGGCAGCAGGCGGTATGACAGGAAGTAACGGCGATATATCTATGGACGGTGTGCAGAAAGCTGCATCGGGCAATAAGACACTTACAAGTAAGGAGTATAACAAGTCAAGAAGTGAAAGACTTAAGTTTACTTATAAGGAACAGAAAGAGTATGAAACTATTGACGATGATATAGCTGCGCTTGAAAGTGCTATAGAAAGAATTGATAACGAGATGGCTAAGTGTGCAACTGACTATGGAAAGCTTAACGACCTGTCCAGGGAAAAAGCTGAAAAAGAAAAACAGCTTGAGGAAAAGATGGACAGATGGGTGTATCTTAATGACCTCGCAGAAAGGATTGCTAATCAATAGAATTGCATAAATGAGTGTATGGTGGTAACTGTATATAGTTTCTGTGCTTTGCGTGGTTTATAATGTGACATAAATGTTTATAAATATTCATAAAATAATGCATATTTGTGGATAAAGGGCAGCAAATATGGATAAAAATTTAACCAGAAAAATGTTACTGAATTGTATTAAAAAAAATACAATAAAATAATATTTTTCTGGTTGATTTTATATTAAGTGTAGTGTATATTAATACTTGCTGTGACATTGATAGCGTAGAAGCGTGAGGTTGCTGCCGATATGGCAGGTTTTCCGTGGAGCGAATGTCAAGTTAGGAAACTGGCGACAAGTCACTGTAC
>ENA-ORMX01002409-ORMX01002409.1-human-gut-metagenome-genome-assembly--contig:-NODE-2409-length-10876-cov-2.440347_pt1 | contig 10876 bp, 8 predicted proteins | sample MGYA00242108_ERZ509007 | MGnify/ENA primary metagenome ERZ509007 (study PRJEB26280, sample SAMEA2338745) | human gut metagenome | biome: human gut; feature: human-associated habitat; material: faeces...
TCCTTCCACCCAAAAGAATCTGGATACACTCCGCTCTTATGGAAACCACATCATAGAACCTGCTACGGGAGAACTCGCCAGCCATCTGGTGGGGAAAGGCCGTATGGAGGAGCCGGAGAATATCATCCGCCACCTGGAAATGTACTTTGCTGCCAAAGATGGCGACCTGGTGGGCAAGACAGTGATGATAACCGCAGGACCCACCTATGAGAAGATAGACCCGGTGCGCTTCATCGGCAACTATTCTTCCGGCAAGATGGGACTTGCCCTGGCAGATGAATGTACCGCCAGAGGGGCCAAGGTGATACTGATTGCCGGTCCGGTGCAGCAAGGCACTTACTTCCCGATGCACCAGTACCATGCGGTAGAGTCGGCGCAGGAGATGTTCGAGGCTGCATCCGCCGCCTTTGTCCATGCCGATGCCGCCATCTTGACGGCTGCCGTGGCAGACTACACCCCCGAACAAGTGGCGGATGAGAAAATCAAGCGCGAAAAGACCGGGGAGATGAGTTTGAACTTGAAACCTACCCGCGACATAGCCGCTTTCTTAGGCAATCTGAAGAACGATGCGGAGCACTGTCAACGCCTCCTCATAGGCTTTGCCCTTGAGACTCATAACGAGCAGATGAATGCGGAAGACAAGCTCAACCGCAAGAATCTGGACTTCATCGTGCTGAACTCCCTGAACGACAAGGGAGCCGGTTTTCGTTGCGATACCAATAAAATCAGTATCATAGACCACCAGGGAAAGACGGACTACCCCTTGAAGTCCAAAGCCGAAGTGGCTGCCGACATCGTAGACCGTCTGGTGAAAGATTTAAATAGTAAATAGTAAATCGTAAATCGTCAATATCCTTATGTTGCGTTCGCTTTACATACAGAATTATGCGCTTATTGAAAAGCTCGATATCAGCTTCAGCAGCGGTTTCTCGGTGATAACGGGTGAGACCGGTGCTGGAAAATCCATTATTCTGGGTGCCATCGGTCTGCTGCTGGGACAGCGTGCCGATGTGAAAGCCATTCGTGTAGGAGCTTCGAAGTGCATTATCGAGGCCCGTTTTGATATTTCCGCTTACGGTATGCAGCCTTTCTTTGAGGAGAATGAGTTGGAGTACGAGGAAGAATGCATCCTGCGCCGCGAGGTGTCCGCTTCGGGCAAGAGCCGGGCATTCATCAATGACACGCCTGCTTCATTGGCTCAGATGAAGGAGTTGGGAGAACTGCTGATTGACGTGCATTCCCAGCATCAGAACCTATTGCTGAACAAGGAAGGATTTCAGTTGAATGTACTGGACATCTTGTCGCATAACGAAGAGGCCTTGTCTGCTTACCAGCATATCTTCGGAGCATGGAAGCAGGCACAGCAGGATTTGGAGGCCCTTGTTGCCCGTGCCAATCAGGATAAGTCGGACGAAGACTATATCCGTTTCCAACTGGAACAGTTGGAAGAGGCACACTTGTCTGCCGGTGAGCAGGAGGAGCTGGAGCAAGAGGCAGATACGCTGAGCCATGCGGAAGAGATAAAGGCCGGACTCTATCGGGTAGGGCAGACGCTCTACTCGGACGAAGGAGGCTTGTTGTCCGGGCTGAAGGAATGCCTGAACACGATGCTCGGCCTGCAGAGGGTTTATCCGGTTGCCGGGGAACTTGCCGAACGCATGGAAAGCACTTATATCGAGTTGAAGGATATTTCGCAGGAAGTGTCGGGTAAGGAGGATGAAATAGAGTTCAACCCCGAACGTCTGGATGAAGTGAACGAACGTCTGAACTTGATTTATACGCTCCAACAGAAGCACCGCGTTTCCACTGTCGGTGAACTTCTGGCGCTGACGGATGAATACGCCGCCAAACTCTCAGCCATCACTTCGTCCGACGAGCACATCGAGGAACTGAAAGCGCGTTGCGACGCTTTATATAATAAGGTGAAAAAGCAGGCTGCCGTCCTCACCAAGGCGCGTACTGCCGCTGCCCGTGAAGTGGAGAAGCAGATGGCTGCGCGGCTGGTTCCGTTGGGCATGCCCAATGTCCGTTTCCAGGTAGAGATAGGTGCCCGCAAAGAGCCGGGCATACACGGGGCGGATACTGTGAACTTCTTGTTTTCCGCGAATAAGAACGGGGCATTGCAAAGCGTCTCCTCCGTAGCTTCGGGTGGTGAAATAGCCCGCGTCATGCTCTCCATCAAAGCAATGATAGCCGGTGCCGTCAAGCTTCCTACCATTGTATTCGACGAAATAGATACCGGAGTCTCCGGCGAGATAGCCGACCGCATGGCGGATATCATGCAGGAGATGGGCGAGCAGGACCGCCAGGTAATCAGCATTACCCATCTACCCCAGATTGCTGCCCGTGGACGCGCCCATTACAAGGTGTACAAGCAGGACAACGAAACGGAAACAAACAGTCACATCCGTCGTCTGACCGACGATGAACGCGTGGAAGAAATAGCCCATATGCTGAGTGGTGCTAAGCTGACCGAAGCCGCACTGAACAATGCCAGAGCATTGCTGGAAGTATCAAATAGTAAATAGTAAATCGTCAAATAGTAAATACCCATATATGGTTGATAACAGTGAAATGATTTTCGGCGTCCGTGCCGTGATAGAAGCCATTCAGGCAGGAAAAGAGATAGACAAGATATTGGTAAAGAAGGACATTCAGAGTGATTTGTCAAAAGAGCTGTTCGCTGTCTTGAAAGGGACTTTGATACCGGTACAGCGCGTTCCGGTGGAACGCATCAACCGCGTGACGCGTAAGAATCACCAGGGAGTGATTGCCTTCATCTCTTCAGTCACTTACCAGAAGACGGAGGACTTGGTACCTTTCCTTTTCGAGCAGGGCAAGAATCCTCTGTTTGTGATGCTCGACGGCATCACGGATGTCCGCAATTTCGGCGCCATTGCCCGTACTTGCGAGTGTGCGGCGGTAGATGCCGTGATTATCCCTGCACGGAACAGTGTATCAGTCAACGCAGATGCCATGAAAACTTCGGCAGGAGCCTTGCACACTTTGCCCGTTTGCCGCGAACACAGCCTGAAAGAGACCCTGCAATTCCTCAAGAATAGTGGTTTCCATATCGTGGCAGCCACGGAGAAAGGCGATTACGACTATACCAAAGCCGACTATACCGGTCCGATGTGCATCATTATGGGTGCCGAAGACAAGGGGGTGTCCTATGACAATCTGGCGTTGTGTGACGAGTGGGTGAAAATTCCCATGTTGGGAACCATCGAGTCCCTCAATGTTTCCGTTGCAGCCGGCATTTTGATTTATGAAGCGGTAAAACAAAGAACCAACTAAGATATGAAAAAGAAATTGCTGTTGATGCTCACTCTCTGTTTATTGGCTCAGTGGAGTGTGGCACAAGCCCCGAAGTGGGTAGACAAAGCCAAACGTGCCGTTTTTTCGGTGGTGACCTACGACCAGGACGATAAGATACTGAATACTGGAAACGGCTTTTTTGTCACTGAAGATGGCGTTGCGCTTTCTGACTACACCTTGTTCAAAGGTGCCCAGCGCGCCGTTGTGATGAGCTCGGACGGGGCACAGATGCCGGTGGAGGCCATTATGGGGGCCGATGACATGTACGATGTTGTCAAGTTCCGTGTCGGCATCTCCGGAAAGAAAGTCACGGCACTCACTTTGGCTGCTGTGGCTCCGGCTGCCGGTGCGGATGTATATCTGCTGCCTTATTCCACCCAAAAGGACCGTTCCTTCACTGCCGGGAAAGTAAAGGAAGCTGATAAGATTTCCGGCAACTATTCCTATTATACGCTCGATATGCGTCTGAAGGACAAGATGGTGAGTTGTCCGCTGATGACTGTGGACGGGCAGGTCTTCGGCCTTGCGCAGAAGTCCTCCGGACAAGACACGGCTACCATCTGCTATGCCATTGATGCCAATTTCGCCATGTCACAGAATATCTCCGCATTGTCTTATGGAGATATGTCATTAAAGGGCATCGGTATCAAGAAGGCATTGCCCGATACCGAAGAGCAGGCTTTGGTGTTCCTCTACATGGCTTCTTCCCAACTGTCTCCGGAGAAGTATATGGAGACTCTGAACGATTTCATTGCACAATATCCTGCCAGTGCCGACGGTTATCTGCGCCGTGCTTCCCAGCATCTGTTCATGTCCCGTGAAGATGCTTCCATGGATAAGGTCGCCGCAGATATGGATAAGGCTTTGGAGGTTGCCGCAAAGAAAGATGATGTGTATTACAACCGGGCCAAGATAATCTATAATTATGCATTGGGCAAGCCCGAGAAAGTTTATAAGGACTGGTCGCTCGACAAGGCTCTGGACGAGGTACGGAAAGCGATAGCCATTGACGAGCTTCCGGTTTATGTCCAGTTGGAGGGTGACATCCTGTTTGCCAAGCAGGACTATCCGTCGGCATTTACCAGCTATGATAAAGTGAATAAGACCATTCTGGCCTCTCCGGCTACCTTCTTCAGTGCCGCCAAGACCAAGGAATTGATGCAGGCGCCTGCCGAGGAGGTACTGGCTCTGATGGACAGTTGTGTGGCCCGCTTTACCCAGCCCTATACGGAGGAAGCCGCCCCTTACTTGCTGGAGCGTGCCCAAGCCCGTATGAATGCAGACCAGGCGCGTAATGCCATGCTGGATTATGACGCCTATTACAATGCCGTGAACGGTAAAGTGAACGACATGTTCTACTATTACCGTGAGCAGGCTGCTTTGAAGGCCAAGCAGTACCAGCGTGCGCTGGACGATATGGCGAAAGCCATCGAACTGAATCCGGAGGATTTGACTTACCGTGCCGAACTGGCAGTGGTGAATCTTCGCGTGGGACGTTACGAAGAGGCGTTGAATGTGCTGAAGGCTGCTCTGGAGAAAGACCCTAAGTATGCCGAGGCCTACCGTCTGATGGGTATCGCCCAGCTGCAGATGAAGAAGGACAAGGAAGCTTGTGCCAGCTTTGCCAAGGCAAAGGAATTGGGTGACCCCAATGTGGATGCTTTGATTGAGAAGCATTGCAAGTAAAGGGATGGGATAGAATAAAGGCTCTGCTTTCGCAAGCAGAGCCTCTGTTTTGGGGAACTCCCCCGTGTTAAATGAGTTAAGTCTAGGTATAACAGGTTATGAGTGAAATTACGTTGTTTTATTTATAAAATGCGTGGATTTCCGGAATACTGCATATACTTCGGATTTTTTTATGAGAAAAAAGAAAATAGACCCGATTATTAATAAAAACAAACTTTGACAATCATGAAGAAAGTGATTTGCAGCCAGAAGGCACCGGGCGCCATAGGCCCTTATAGCCAGGCTATCGAAGCCGGCGGAATGGTATTTGTATCAGGTCAGTTGCCTATTGACGCAGCTACCGGAGTGATGGCTGAAGGTGCTGAAGCGCAAGCCCGCCAGTCCTTGGAGAATATAAAGCATATTCTGGAAGAGGCAGGCCTGGGCATGGCAAATATTGTGAAGACAACCGTTTTCCTGGCAGACATGTCCTTGTTCGCTGATATGAACAAGGTATATGCCACCTATTTTGACGGTGCTTTCCCGGCACGTTCGGCTGTGGCAGTGAAGGCGTTGCCCAAAGATGCCTTAGTAGAGATTGAGTGCATCGCGGTTCGCTAACAAGTCGGCCACAATGAAACTGCTGCCTCCCACGAAGATGAAATCTTCCGGGAGGCTTTTTTCTTGTGCGGCCCGCACGGCGGCAGGTACATCAGGATAGCAATGTCCTTCCAGACCTGCTGCTTCGGCAAGCTCCTGTAGTTCGCTTTCGGGCAATGCTCGCTTCACGCTGGCTTTGGTGAAGTAGTAGGTCGCTTCCCGGGGCAGCAGGGCCAGTACCCCCCGTATATCCTTGTCATTCACCATGCCTATGATGATGTGTAGCTGGCGGTAAGCCTGCTGTTTCAGTTGTTCTGTAATGTAGGTGATGCCTCCCACATTGTGGCCGGTGTCACAAATCAGGGTGGGCGACTCCTGCAGTTTTTGCCAGCGTCCCATCAAGCCTGTCAGTTCCACCACACGGGCAAAGCCACTGCGCACTGCTTGTCCGTCCAGCCGGTAGCCGGCTTCTTTCAGTAGCGGGAGGGCGGTGAGGATGGTCCGGGCATTTTTCTGCTGGTAGAGCCCTTTCAGTTCGTATTCTATTCCGGGATAGTCTTCACGGTCATTCTCCTCGGCAAAGTAGATGGGAGCACCCGTTGTCTGTGCTTTTTCCAGAAATACCGGTTTCGTTTCGGGAGTGGTCTCGCCGATTATAACGGGGATACCGCTTTTAATGATTCCTGCCTTCTCTCCTGCGATTTTTGCCAAGGTGTCCCCCAGGAATTGGGTATGGTCAAAACTGATGTTGGTGATGATGCATACATCCGGACGGATGATATTGGTACAGTCCAGGCGTCCGCCTAGTCCCACCTCGATTACGGCTACATCCACCTTTTCATCGGCAAAGTAGCGGAAGGCCATGGCGGTGGTCAGCTCAAAGAAAGAGGGATGGAGGGGTTCGAAGAAGCCACGTTCCTGCTCTACAAAACGGATGACGTATTCCTCGGGTATAGGCTGTCCGTTAATCCGGATGCGCTCCCGGAAATCCACCAGATGGGGCGAGGTATAGAGCCCGACCCTGTATCCTGCCTCTTGCAGTATGGCGGCAAGCGTATGCGAGCAGGAACCCTTTCCATTGGTACCGGCCACATGAATGCTGCGGAAACTGCGGTGGGGATGTTCGAAGTGTGCGTCCAGGGTCAGAGTGTTTTCCAATCCTTCCTTGTATGCTGAGCCGCCCACTTGCTGAAACATGGGCACACTGTTATATAAGTAAGTTAAAGTGTCCTGATAATCCATCTTTTATAATATTTAACGGAGAAGCAATCCTTTCTCCCTATTAATTTGTTATCTTTAAAAGCGACAAAGATAATGCAGACCGAACGCAATCAAGCTTGCTTGAAATTGCTTGCAGTGTAGCTTATCTTAAGCTTGTGCAAAGGTATTAACAATTTAAATCTAACGTGTATGGGAGCTAAGAAAAATTTTGTGATTGATACGAATGTGATTCTTCACGATTATAACTGTTTGAAGAATTTTCAAGAGAATGACATTTATCTTCCCATCGTAGTCCTTGAAGAACTGGACAAATTCAAGAAAGGTAATGAGCAGATTAATTTCAATGCGCGTGAGTTCGTCCGTGAGCTTGATTTGATTACCGATGATAATCTGTTCACCAAAGGGGCGCCATTGGGAGAGGGCTTAGGCCGTCTGTTTGTGGTGGCAGGCATGGTGGACTCTCCCCGAGTACGTGATTCCTTTCCCGAACGCATCCCCGACCATCAGATTCTGTCGGTAGTGGACTGGCTTTCCACCAAAAAGCCTAAAATGAAAACCATCCTTGTCACGAAAGACGTGAATCTGCGCATGAAGGCGCGTTCCATCGGTCTGCTGTGCGAAGACTACATCAATGATAAGGTAATCAATGTGGATATATTCGAAAAGTCGAATGAAGTGTTCGAGGGTATTGACCCTGCGCTGATAGACCGCATTTATTCTTCCAAAGAAGGACTGGACATCAACGAGTTCGATTTTAAGGACATCATTCGTCCCAACGAATGTTTTGTGCTGAAGAGTGACCGCAGCAGTGTGCTTGCGCGTTATAATCCCTTTGCCCATTCGATTTGCCGGGTCCACAAGACAAAGAATTATGGCATTGAGCCGCGCAATGCCGAGCAGAGCTTTGCTTTTGAGGTGCTGAACGACCCGAACATCAAGTTGGTTGCCCTGACCGGCAAGGCGGGAACCGGCAAGACCCTGCTGGCATTGGCCGCCGCATTGGGAAAACTTACCGACTACAAGCAGATTCTCCTGGCACGTCCCATCGTGGCCCTATCCAATAAAGACCTTGGATTCCTTCCCGGTGATGCCAATGAGAAAGTGGCTCCTTACATGCAGCCTTTGTTCGATAATTTGAATGTAATCAAGCATCAGTTCGCTGCCAATTCCTCTGAAGTGAAACGCTTGGAGGATATGCAAAAAAGTGAACAATTGGTCATCGAGGCATTAGCCTTTATCCGCGGGCGCAGTTTGAGCGAGACCTACTGTATTATTGATGAAGCCCAAAACCTGACTCCGCATGAAATAAAGACAATCATCACCCGTGCAGGAGAAGGTACGAAGATGGTATTTACGGGAGATATCCAGCAGATTGACCAACCTTATCTGGACAGTCAGTCCAATGGGCTTGTTTATATGATAGACCGTATGAGGGACCAGAACTTGTTTGCCCATGTCAATCTGGTGAAAGGAGAACGTAGCCAGTTGAGCGAGTTGGCAAGTAATCTGATGTAGCGGATACCGCATTTTCTGGGGTAAAATTATTTCCATCCCGCTTTCCAACTGTTAAAACGAGGGAGGCGGGATAGTTTCTTTATAGACGATAAATAATTATTATAACATTTTTTTATCGATTTCTTGTCCGTTTTGACTAAAATAGTGTATCTTTGCCTCGCCTAAAACAAAACTGTCAAGCGAAATGAAGCGAAATTTTTTTCATCGGTATCTTTCCGCGAAAGTGCTTCCGATATGGACTATTCTATTAATTGACGTATTTATCATCGTCATATCCAGTCTGTTGGCCTATGCTCTCCGATATGATTTCAGAAGCATTTTTTTGGAATCCTCTACCATTGACAAGACCATTTTATGGACGGTTGTTGTCAACTTGATTTTCTTCCGTGTTTTCCGTACGTATTCCAATGTGTTGCGCTTCTCTTCCTTTGTGGATATCATGCGCATTTTTGTGTCATTGACGGTGTCGTATGCACTGCTGATGATAACGAGCGTCCTGACGGAAAGCTATTTGGAGTTCAACCTGGCTCCGGTCAGCGTGCTGTTCATGTCTTATATCATCAGCTTTGCCATGATGGCATGCTCCCGTGTGATTGTCAAGACTTTCTTCGAGGCGCTGAACTTCGACGGCACCCATAGTGCCAATGTGTTCATTTACGGTGCCAAGGAAGCCGGGGTCAACATTGCCAAGGCATTGCGTGTCAATCTGCGCAACCACTACCGTCTGCGCGGATTCATTGCGGACGAACCTGAGCTTATCAACAAGGTGATGATGGGTGTCAGGGTGTTCCCCAACGATGATACGCTGATTGATGTGCTGAACGACCGCGATGTGCAGACCATCATCATTTCTCCTGCCAAGATGGAGGAACTGAAGAAGTCCGACATGGCTGACCGCCTGCTGGTGCACAACATCAAACTGATGACTGCGCCTCCTTTGAGCGAGTGGAACGGTCAGGCGCTGAGCCGCACACAGTTGAAGGAAATTCAGATTGAGGACCTGCTTCAGCGCAATCCTATCGAGATAGATATCCATAAGGTTGCCTCTCATCTGGAGGGCAAGCGTGTGATGATTACGGGCGCCGCCGGCTCCATCGGCAGTGAAATCATGCGCCAGGTGGCTTCGTTCAATCCCTATAAACTTATTTTAGTGGACCAGGCCGAGACCCCTCTGCACGACATCCGTCTGGAACTTCAGGACCGTTGGCGCGACATCGATGCCGAGACCATCATAGCCGACATCTCCAATGCCACGCGCATGGAGGATATCTTCAGGGAGTTCAAGCCCCAGTATATTTTCCATGCGGCCGCCTACAAGCATGTGCCGATGATGGAGGACAACGTTTCCGAGTCCATCCAGGTGAACGTATTCGGCACGCGCACCGTTGCCGATCTTGCCGTGAAATACGGTGCCGAGAAGTTTGTGATGATTTCTACGGACAAGGCTGTTAACCCTACAAACGTGATGGGCTGTTCCAAGCGTATTTGCGAGATTTATGTGCAGTCTCTTGCGAAGAAGTTGCAGAAGGAGGGAGGCCATGCCACTCAGTTCATCACTACGCGTTTCGGCAATGTGCTGGGTTCCAACGGTTCTGTCATTCCCCGTTTCCGCGACCAGATTCAGCGTGGCGGTCCGGTGACGGTGACCCATCCTGAGATAATCCGTTACTTCATGACCATTCCCGAAGCTTGCCGCCTTGTTCTTGAGGCCGGCAGTATGGGCAACGGCGGTGAAATCTACATCTTCGACATGGGTAAGCCGGTGAAGATTGTGGACCTTGCCAAGCGTATGATCAGCCTTTCTGGACGTACGGATGTGAAGATTGAATTTACCGGTCTCCGTCATGGCGAGAAGCTCTACGAAGAACTCTTGGCAACCAAAGAAAACACCCTGCCTACAGAAAACGAAAAGATCTTCCGTGCCCAAGTCCGCGAATACGATTACGAAGACATCTGCACGGTCATCACCCCCCTGATCGATCTTGCAGTCCGAGTCGACAAGATGGGCACCGTCCGAATGATGAAAGGAATCGTCCCCGAGTTCAAAAGCAAGAATTCAGTCTACGAAGCTCTCGACAAAGAATAAAATCCTTATCTTTGCCTTTCAAGAATAGGAAATATGAGAACTACAGAAGAATATTTAAGTATACTGAGAGACAAAAAAGAATATTTGTTTCGTAAATATCAGATTAGCAATCTGGGTTTGTTCGGTTCTGTAGCCCGTCATGAGCAAAAGGTAGATAGTGACATTGATATTTATTATGAGAGTTCCAATATGACCCTGTTTACACTATGCCGTTTAAAATCGGAGCTTGAAAAACTCCTGGGCTGCTCTGTAGATTTGTTTCGTAAACGCGAATCTATAGCTGGAACCCGTATGGAAAAGTCAATAAAAAAGGATCTGATTTATGTATAGCGGAAAGAATTCATGTTATACAGGTTCATACTTCTCATATAAAGGATGGCAATGCGCAATAGCACCATCCGAATGATCAAAGAAATCGAATAAAAATTCCTTTTTTTGTCACAAAAGAGTTCTGAATGCGTTTAAATTCGA
>ENA-ORMX01002411-ORMX01002411.1-human-gut-metagenome-genome-assembly--contig:-NODE-2411-length-10872-cov-5.691966_pt1 | contig 10872 bp, 8 predicted proteins | sample MGYA00242108_ERZ509007 | MGnify/ENA primary metagenome ERZ509007 (study PRJEB26280, sample SAMEA2338745) | human gut metagenome | biome: human gut; feature: human-associated habitat; material: faeces...
CGCGCCTTGCCGCGTCCGTCATCACAACGGGCGAAAACGTCTGCCCGCGCTACCTGCCGAGCGAATTCGGGCTGGACGTCTCCACCGTCGACGACGCGCAGATCGCGCTCGAATTCTGACCGCTATATTTTAATAGGAGGGCCCGCCATGAAAAAAGCGCTTTTTCTCGCTCTTTCCCTCGCGTTTCTGCTGACCGCCTGCGGCGAAACGACGCTGCCGGACACGTCTGAGCAGACCCCGGTCGACAACACGTAGGAAACGTCGCTGCCCGAGAGCTGCCTGCTCTACTACGACCTCGGCGACGCAAGCATTTTGGCCGAGGACAAATCTCTCCCGCTCGCGCAGAACGCGGGCGACGGGTACGCGACCTCTTACAGCGTGTGGTACGACGGCGAGTATCAGGACCTCGCTTTACAGGACGGCGACAGCGGCATTTCCGTCGCCGACATGACCGGCGGCAGCGCAGTCTTCGACTACGGCGCGGGGCTCGTCCTCTGGAACGGCGAGCGCTACCACTGCGCGCACCTGACCGCGCAGGACAGCTACATTCCCAACATCTCCCCCAACATCCCCGGCGGTATCCTGCTGCTTGAAGTGAGCGGCGACTGCTGGGCCGACGGCGGCACAGCCGACGTCGCCTGCTTCACAGGCTTCGGCACGGTCGTCATCTGCGGCAGCGGCACGCTGCTGATCGAAGCTGCTCAGAAAGCCATGAACATTGCCCCCGGCCTGAAGCGCCGCTTTGCTGCCGAGCGCTATGGTTTTGTGCCGACAGCCATCTGGGCCGAGCAGCGTCAGAAGGCACTGGCCGAGGCCAAGCTGGACGTGGGCTTTGAAGCTTTCGGTTATGACATCGACCCTGCTGCTGTGGCGCTGGCCAATGCCAATGCCAAGCTGGCCGGTGTGGAAAAGCGCTGCCACTTTGAAGTGGCCGATGTGGCCGACTTTGCTGCAAAGCAGGAGGCCATTGTGCTGACGAACCCCCCGTATGGCGAGCGCATGAGCACCATTGAAGGTGCTGCTAAGCTGGCCCGCACGCTGGGCCGGCAGATGGAAGCGCACCCCTGTGCAGGCGTGTACGCCATCACTGCCGATATGGATTTTGAGACCCACTACGGCAAGCGCGCCAACAAGCGCCGCAAGATGTATAATGGCATGATCCCCTGCCAGCTGTATATGTACTACAATGCACCCAAGTTTGAGCACACCGCAAAGCCCATGCCGAAAAGCGGTTTTGACGGCAAGCGCACTACGCCGAACCGCTTTGACAAGAAGTAATTGATAAATGTTACCTGCCGCACCGGAGCTGTCCCGTGCGGCTTTTTACATTACAGCCGGTAATTACTGGAAAAATCAAAACGGAAAAATTCCTGCCAAAGCAGGGGAAACGGACGCACACACAGAAAGTTTTATCCCATGTTCAGTGCCTTGTGCGGCAAAGATGAGACAAATTCATGCTCTTTTTACAAAGGATGGTTGAACCCGGGCTGAAAATGGATTATACTTACCTTACTATTCTGCGGTTCTTCCGAGGAGGAAAAGGTGTATATGAAGGGTAGGATGTGGCCATATCTGCCGGAGCTCACCATCCGGGATTACAATATCTACCTGCGGTATCTGCGCGGGGTGCGGCGCCAGCTGTACGAGGCATACGGACTATATTCCTGCCATCTGCTGCGGAGCAACGGCGTGCTGTTTGCCATCCTTTCAGATAGTCTGGCAGGGCGGCAGGCCACTTGCCAGCGCAAGCGGGTCCCGGGCACAATGGCCTGGCGCAGGCTCATGTGCCAGACCCAGGGCATCCGGCTGGCCGCACAGGTGGAGGTGCTGTTGGGCTGGCATAATTTGCAGGATCGCAAATACAGTGAGCTGAAGCCGCTCAAGCGTCTGCGCCGTGCGGTGGACCGGCTGCTGTTGCGCCGCGCCTACATGCGTGCTGTGGAGGAGAACCCGGCACTGGAACGCCTGTTCGTGCAGGAGCGGGAGCAGGCTGTGGCGCAGATGGAACTGAGCGCCAAAAACTACACCCTCGCAGCGGAACCCATGAGCAACATCTATGGTGCCCTGTATTCCACCCTTGCCACCGATGACCCCAGCCAGCGCAAGAGCATGCGCTACATTGGCAGCAGCATCGGACGCATCTTCTATCTGCTGGATAAGGCTGAGCGGTTTGAAACGGACAAGCGCAGCGGCCGCTACAACGTGTTCGTGGTGAATGAGCTGAAAGGGCAGTCTGCTGCGATGGAAAATGCCCGTCGTCAGGCGCTGGCGGTGGCCAACGACCTGATCCGGGTGTACAGTATGCTGGACATCAAGCTGAACCGCAGTCTGCTGGATAATATCATGCTGCTGGGCCTGCATCATGCGGTGGAGCCGCTGGAAGCAGGCGCTGAGAGGGAAAACTGGGAGATCCCATGAATCGGAAACATCAAAAAAGCTGGGGCATGGCTTACTGCGGCATCGTGACGGCACTGTGTGTCGCCCTGATGCTGCTGGGGGCCGTGATCCCCATTGCCATGTTCATTGCGCCTGCAGTGGCGGGCTTCCTTGTTGCAACAGTCTGCGTGGAGTGCGGAATGCAGCTGGCCCTGACGGCCTACGCTGCGGTCAGCCTGCTGGCACTGCTCTTTGTGCCGGATAAGGAAGTGGCGCTGATCTTCGTGTTCCTGCTGGGGTATTACCCGCTGGCAAAGCCGAAGTTTGAGCGCATCCGCCCTGCTGTTCTGCGCATTGTCTGCAAGCTGCTGCTGTGCAACGGCGCAGTGCTGGCCATGTATGGACTGGTATTTCTGCTGGTACCGGCAGGCAGCATTTCGCAGGAGCTGCGTACCACGGCACTGGCGGTATCGCTGGCAACGCTGGCCATGGGCAACGTTGCCTTTGTGCTGTACGACCGGGCACTGCACAACATGCTCATGATGTACCGGCTGGTCTGGCGGCCGAAACTTCATAAAACTCTGGGCTGGCGTTGAGCCAGCCTTTGTGTTATAATGGGCCATCAGAAAGGGGAGAGTGCAGCACACAGGTAACGCAAAGCGCCGGGCCACGCGTGTGACAGCCGCGAGGGTGACGAGGAGAGGAATCATCGAAAGATTCGGCGGATGTTTCTCCGGCTGAGGGCTAGACCAGCCGCAGAGAAGGGCAAAAAACGGCAGCAATACCGCAACAGATCCCTTCAAAGAAAGCCATACAAGAACATAAACTGTACAAGAGAGCTGACCGTGCGTCACTGCGCCTTTCTGCGCGGGAGCGGTCGGTATGGAGGTGTTTTGTATGTGCGGCATCGTTGGTTATGTCGGTAAGCGCAATGCACAGGATGTGCTGCTGGATGGTCTGGAAAAGCTGGAGTATCGCGGATATGATTCCGCCGGTGTGGCGCTTGCGCTGGACGGAGGGATCTGTGTAGTAAAAAGCAAGGGGCGGCTCACAGCCCTGCGGGAAAAGCTGGCAGCGCAGCAGCTGGCACAAAGCTTCTGCGGCATCGGCCACACCCGGTGGGCTACCCATGGCGAGCCCAGCGATGTGAACAGCCATCCGCATTCCACGCCGCGTGTGAGCATCGTGCACAACGGCATCATTGAAAATTACGGGCTGCTCAAGGAGCGGCTGGCTGCAAAGGGCTATACCTTCCAGAGCGAGACCGACACGGAAGTGCTGGTAAAGCTGATCGACAGCTGCTATACCGGCGACCCGCTGCGGGCGCTGCAGCAGGCCCTTGCCAAGGTGCGCGGCAGCTACGCGCTGGCGGTGCTGTTCTTTGATTACCCGGACACCATTTTTGCGGTCAAGCGGGAAAGCCCGCTGATCGTCGGCTGGGGGGAAGGCGAAAACTTTATTGCATCGGATATCCCTGCGCTGCTCAAATATACCCGGAAATACAGCGTGCTGGAAGAGGGCGATATGGCCGTCTGCACGGCTGAGGGCATCCGCTTCTACAACGAATTTGGTGAGCCGGTGGAACGTCGGCAGCTCACGGCAGACTGGGATATGGAAGCAGCTGAGAAGGGCGGCTATCCCCACTTCATGCTCAAGGAGATCAACGAGCAGCCTGCCGCCATCACGGCCACAGTGAGCCCCCGTGTGGAGGATGGAATGCCGGAGCTGCGCATCCCGGCGCTGACGGACGAGGTGCTGCGCGGCATTGGCCGGGTGCATCTGGTGGGCTGCGGCACGGCGATGCACGCCGGCATGGTGGGTAAATCTGCCATTGAAGCGCTGGCCCGTGTGCCTGCCGAGGTGGATATTGCCAGCGAGTTCCGCTACCGGGACCCGATTTTGGAAAAGAATGATCTGGTCATCATCATCAGCCAGTCCGGCGAGACCAGCGACACGCTGGCAGCACTCAAGCTGGCCAGGAGCCGCGGTGTGCCGGTGCTTGCTATCGTGAATGTGGTGGGCAGTTCCATTGCGCGCGCGGCCGACTACGTGATGTACACCTATGCGGGGCCGGAGATCGCTGTGGCCTCCACCAAGGCTTACACGGTGCAGATGTGCGTGCTGTACCTGTTTGCCCTGCGTCTGGCCTATGCGCGCGGCCGACTGAGCGAGACGGAGACCCGCCGCTATACAGCGCAGCTGCTGCATGCACCGGAGGTCATCAAGCCACGGCTGGCGGACTGCGAGCAGATCAAATACCTTGCCAGCCGCTATGTGAACACCCAGAGCTGCTTCTTTATCGGGCGTGGCTTCGACTACGCACTTTCGCTGGAAGGAAGCCTTAAACTCAAAGAGATCAGCTATGTGCACTCGGATGCCTATGCGGCAGGGGAGCTCAAGCATGGCACCATCAGTCTGATCACGGATGGCGTGCCGGTGATTGCACTGGCGACCCAGAAGCAGGTATACGAAAAGACCATTTCCAATGCCAAAGAGACCCGCAGCCGCGGCGCAAGGGTGCTGCTGTTCACCACAAAGGACGCCGTGGTGCCCGAGGGTGTGGCCGATGCGGTGGTCCGGCTGGATGAATACGAGGATATCCTGATGCCGCTGCAGCTCATTGTGCCGCTGCAGCTGTTTGCCTACTATATGGCTGTTCTGCGCGGCTGTGATGTGGATAAGCCGCGCAATCTGGCAAAGAGCGTGACGGTGGAGTAATGACACAAAACCGCGCTGGAAAGGCCCGCAGGCCGCTCTGAGAAGATGCGGATGCCGGACCGATGGATAGAACGAAAAAAAAGCTCCCCTCTCTGAGCTGTCAGAGAGGGGAGCTGCTGTTTTTATAGAGCTTCCGGCTTACCAGAACCAGTAGCGCTTTTTCAGCACGATATAGGCGATGCCGATAATGATGATCGTCACGCCGCCGGCAATGAAGAAGGTCCAATTGATGTTGGCAAATTTCAGGTTCTGATTGGTCAGCAGATAATGGCCGGCGGTATCTGCTGTGATGATGCCGTCCGTGTAGCTGTTCAGGTACTGCCACTTGCCAGAGGTGGGGTTGTACAGATACAAGCGGGTATAGGTGCTCACATCCAGATCGATGCGCACCGAGCAGGGGAGGGCTTTGCCCTTGTCCAGCTCAAACTCAATGCCCTCCTTGCTCTCGGTCAGCACGAGCATGGTATCCAGTTCACTGGTGGTGCTCTTGACGTTGCTGCCTGCGATCTGCATGGTGTAGCCGTCGCCCACCACACACAGGGTCTTGCCGGTGGTGCGCAGGGCGTTGAGAATATCACCGGTCACAGTGGGAACTTCGGCCTGCGTAAAGACGATCTCGTTGTCCGTGCTGTCCTGGATCGCCTGCACCACGGGATCGATCTCAATGGGAGTATCGTCCTCCGGCTTTGTAGTGCTGCTGTCCGAAGATTCCTCCGAGGAAGCGGCAGAACGGTTGACAATGACCGTGACCATAGCAGAAGCCGTGCCGTTGGAAACCGTGATGGAGGTTGCACCGGTCCCCACAGCTGTGATCACGCCGCTGGGGCTGACCGTGGCAATGTTGCTGTTGGCGGACTTAAAGGTGAACTTCTGAGAAGCAGAGGAAGGCTTGACGCTGGCGGTCAGGGTGCGGGTGGCGCCGGGCTTGAGCACAACGTAAGAAGGATTCACTGTGACGACCTGACCGCTGTTGGAAGAACCGGTGCTGGCGGTGCCGGTTCCGGTTCCGGAGTTGGGAATGCTCATGACCGTAACATTGGTGGTAGCAGTCACCGAACCGCAGGTAGCGGTGATGGTGGCAGTACCGGGGGCGACACCGGTAACGCGGCCAAAATTATTCACCGTGGCTACCTTTTCGTTGGAAGAGGTCAGGGTGACGGTGGCATAATTGGAGGCCGAGGTGGGCCGCACCTGCAGCTGTGCCGATACCGAGTTGCCGACATAAATGGTATTGGAGGACAGAGAAAGATCCATTTCGGTCACGATCATGGAGGAATCCATGGAGACCACGATGGTGTAAGCACAGATCTGATTGCCGGCAGCAGCTGTGATACGGGTAGTACCCACACCCACGGCCTGCACAACACCGGTGCTGCTCACGGTCAGAATGGAGGTATCGTCCGATATATAGACCACCGAATCGGTAGAGTTGCGGGGACGCACCACAGGGGACAGCTGCTGAGAAGAACCCAGCAGCATATTGGCGGTATAGCTGCCGGCTTCAATGCTTTCGGCAGGTACATTCTGATCCCACGGCATGGTAATGCCGCTCAGGGCGAGGCCGGAGACCGGGCTTGCTGCGGCCGCAGACACAGCTGTGCCGCAGGCCAGCAGGCAAAACGCTGCCGCACAGACGGCCAGTTTTTTTGCGGTTGATTTCATAGTAAGTATACCTCTTTGGGGTGATTTGGCAGCGGCTGACAGTCCGGTTTTAATGGAACAGAACACCCAGTGCTTCCATTGCGTACTCAAAGTAAGTGATCTGGTCGTACTCCACACGGGCGGTAACGCTCATGCCGTTGGAAAGGTCTACCTTATCACCGCTCTTGCTTACCACGTAGGTGGTATCCGGCTTGATGGTCATTTTGTAGTAGGATGCATTGGTGCTGGCGGTCACATCGCTGTCGATCGCGGTCACGGTGCCGGTCAGGGTACCGTAGGAGTACTCCGACAGGCCGGTGATGGCGATCTTGCAGGGGTCGCCCACATGCAGCAGGGGACGGTCGTTCACGGTGACCATGGCAACGACCTCCAGATCGTCGTTCTCACTGGCGACAGTAGCCAGCGGAGAACCGGCGCTCAGGACCATGCCCTCCTTATAGGGGGTATCCATGTGGATCACACCGGAGGTGGGAGCATAGATATAATAATCGTTGGCACCGGTGTTCAGGGTATCGATCTGGGCCTGAATGTTGTCCACGTTGCTCTGCGCACTGGTGATGCTCTGGGAAATGGACTGCATGGTGGAGTAGTACAAGGCCTCCACCTCGCTCTGGCTCTGCTCCATCATGGTCTTGATCTGAGCATCCGAATAGCCGGCAGCCTGATAGGCAGTAGCGTCAAAGGTCTTTTGCGAGACCTGACTCTTGTAGGTCTCGTACTGGTAGTAGTAAGGCTGATCTTCCGGGTTCGTCTCGCTGAAGTAGTTGGTGTCGTCCTGCACGCACTGCAGCAGCTTATTATACTGGTCCAGTTGGGTCTGGTAGATCTTGAGCTGGCTTTCCAGATTGTCCTGCTGCATATCGATGTCGGTGCTCTTGATGTGCGCCACAAGGTCGCCCTCGTTCACATAGCTGCCTTCCGAGATATACATTTCGGTGATGGAACCGGAATAGCTGGACATGATGTAGGTCTTGTTGCTGGCCTGCACGGTGCCAGTGTTCTGACTGACATAAATGCGGTTGGTCTGGGTACTCCACACCAGAAGGAACACCATAAAGATGCCCACCAGAATGACAAAGGCGTAGCCGTAGGGCGGCACATCCCTGTCCAGCATGATACGGCGGTCCTGCAGGTCCGTCAGGCTTTGAACTTTCATTGTCATAATTATTTGGTCTCCATAAAGACATCGATCACAGCATCGTCAGAATCCTGATTGACATAGATCGTATAGGAAGTGCCGGTCAGCTTCTGGTCGTTCTCAAAAGCGTGAACCTGCAGCTTGTAGGAGGCCAGCTGGCTGTTTTCCATGGGGCCGGTGTAGTGGGCGTACAGGCAGTTCTTGACGCGCAGGATGGCATCCATATGATAGCCCGGGTCCATCTGAGGGATGAGCTGGGTGGCCTGCTGCATCATGTACAGGTGCATCTGATGATCCTCGCCCAGTGCAAAGGACTGGATGATGGGGCCGATGGGCTGAGCATTGTTGCTCTTGATGAAATTGTGCATCTGGGTCAGCACCACCGGCAGGCCGGCCATTTCTTCCGGACGGATCTCGCGGGAGAGCACATTGGTGAGCTTGAGGGTCTTGTTTTCAGCTACTTTGATCTCATTCATGATAAATACCTCTGTTTCGTTTCAGATTTACTTTACATCGGCGTTAGATAAAATGTGCCCGGAGGCGCTTTGTCTCCGGGCACACCATAGTAAGGCATTGTCACCTGAGCAGGCCGCGCCGCTTCAGGGTAACACCATCTTCCTTATTCAGGACAGACGAGACAAGCAGATCTTCTGTTGTCAGCATCGATGGCCCTGGCAGTCATATTATGGAACCGGAACTCCATCCGATCTCAGCATATCAATAGGTGATCGACTCGCCGTCGTCATCCTCTTCCACGACAGCCTGCATGACAGGCTGCTTGGGTTCTGCCTTTTTCTTGCTGCGGTAAATACCCTGCTGCATGTTCCACAGCTCGTAGTATCTGCCTTCCTTGGCAAGCAGCTCCTCATGGGTGCCGCGCTCCACGATCTGGCCGTGATCCATCACCAGGATCATGTCACAGTCACGGACAGTGGACAGGCGGTGAGCAACGATCAGCATGGAACGATCCGCAAGCTGGTCATAGATCATGTTGAAGATCAGGTTTTCCGTTGCAAAGTCGAGGTTGCTGGTGGACTCATCCAGAATGTAGAGGTTGGAATCCTTCAGGAAAGCACGAGCCAGTGCAATGCGCTGCTTCTCACCGCCGGACAGGCCGTTGCCGGCTTCTTCCAGATAGGTGTTGTACTGCAGGGGCAGATGACGGATAAAGTCGTGCGCATCGGCCTTCTTGGCAGCTTCCTTGACCTCGTCCATGGTGGCATCCATGCGGGAAACACGAATGTTGTCATAGATGGTCTTGCTGAACAGCTCAACGTTCTGCGGCACATAGGAAATTGCGCGGCGGACAGAATCGTTGGTGTATTCCGTCAGATTCACACCGTTGAAGTCGATCTCGCCATCCTCCGGCTCATAATACTTGAGCAGAAGCTTGGTGATGGTGGACTTGCCGCTGCCGCTGCTGCCCACCAGAGCCACCTTTTTGCCGGCCGGGATGGTAAAGCTGATGTGATCCAGTGCAGGAGCACGGTTGCCGTAACGGAAGGTGACATCCTTGAACTCGATGTCGCCCTCCACCTTTTCCAGATCCGTGCGATCCTCGTCACCGGCAGTTTCAGAAGGATAGTCCATGATCTCGGTCAGACGCTTCATGGAGATGTTGGCTTCCTGGATCTGCATCTGCAGACCGATCAGGTTGCTCAGCGGAGAAGTGAAGTAGGAAGACAGGGTGCTGAATGCCATATAGCCGCCCAGCGTCATTTCGCCGTTCAGCACCTGACTGATGCCCACATACGTGGTCAGCATGTCAAAGATCATGGAGATGAAGGCGGAGATCAGACCCTGTGTGGTGCTGATGCGGCTGGAACGCAGGCTGATCTTCAGGCTCTTGATGTATTCACGCTCGAGGTTTTCCAGCTCGGTGTCCTCGTTGGCGTTGCACTTGACGGTCTCAATGCCGCGCAGGCTTTCGATCATCTGGCTGTTCAGTGCAGCAGACTGCACCATGGTCTCTTCGTTGATCTTCTTATACGGCTGCTTGTAGATCAGCACCAGCAGGATGCTGACCAGCGCCATGAACAGCGAAATGGAGAACAGCATCGCGTTCATGCGGAACAGAATGATGCCGGTGATGATGGCCATGGAGATATCCATGATCAGACTCAGCGCAATGCTGGTGAAGATGGACTTGATGGTGTTTGCATCCGAATAACGGGTGGTGATATCACCAGTCTTGCGGGTGGCAAAGAACTTCATGGGCAGGTTGAAGATGTGCCCGAAGTAACCCAGCATCAGCGGGATATCGATCTTAATGGACAGATGGATCAGCACCCATTGGCGCACAAAGCCGATCAGCGTGCTGGTAATGCTGACCACACTGAACACCAGGATCAATGTGACCAGCAGGCTGTTCAACCCGTAGGGCAGCACCTCGTCCATCAGAATCTTATTGAACATGGAGGACGCGATGCCCAGAATGGTGGTGATGATCGAACTGAGGATGGCGTAGAAGAACAGCTTTTTCTGGGGCAGCAGCAGGTTGATATACCGCTTCATCATGCCGCCCTTTTCAATCTTGCCGCCCTTGAACTCCGAGGTGGGGTTCAAAAGCAGCAGAACACCGGTAAAGTTCTTGTAGAACTCGTCCAGGCTGATCTTTTTCAGCTCAGTAGCAGGGTCGCCGATGATGACGTAATCCTTGCACTTGTGCTTTTTGCCTTTTTCCTCGGCTTCCTTGACCCGCTCGGCTTCGTCCAGCATGTGCTTGCGGCGCTCGCCGTCATCGCGGAGGGTGGTCTTTTTGAACACCACCACAAAGTGGGCCAGGCCCTGGTCGGTGATGACCTGCGCAATGCAGGGCAGCGAGAAGTCGCTGAGGAAGTTTTCACGGTCCACACGCACCGCGGCGGTGGTGAAACCCAGCTCGTTCGCGGCCTTCTGCAGACCAACGAGGTTTGTGCCTTTCAGGTCCGTACCCATCATATCGCGCAGGCGCGTGATGGTGATCTCCTTTTTGTAAT
>ENA-ORMX01002417-ORMX01002417.1-human-gut-metagenome-genome-assembly--contig:-NODE-2417-length-10831-cov-2.436154_pt1 | contig 10831 bp, 10 predicted proteins | sample MGYA00242108_ERZ509007 | MGnify/ENA primary metagenome ERZ509007 (study PRJEB26280, sample SAMEA2338745) | human gut metagenome | biome: human gut; feature: human-associated habitat; material: faeces...
CTTCGTCTGTAGTTTGTCTAATGAATTAAATAGTAATTCTGTATACATTTTGACGCTATATTTCTTTTGTGCTATACTGATTATTAATAAAAAGGGAAGTCGGCTCTATTAGAGCCTATGGGGGCAATATTATGAAAAAGACGATTAACAGAATTATGAACTCGTATATTCAGTTCTTTAAAATAAAGAATTTAAACGTTCAGATTGTACTGACAGACGATATGTATACCTGTCAGAAAAAATATGGATTTAATAAAGAAGACTCTCAGACTCTTGATGAGGCAACTGCCCGCAAAAACTGGAAGCATGTAGCTGCCTGTATGAAATATCCAAAGCATATGAACGAGCCGTTTACACTGATTTTTAAGGAACCATATTTAAGACGTTCCCCACTTTGTGAAGTATATCGTCTTGTCTTCCATGAACTGACACACATTTGTGATTATAGAGACTATGCCCGACTTAATCACCTGACTTCCTACAGACAGTTATTTGATGACCCGGAAACAGTATTGTTCCAGCACTGGTCTGAGTATCACGCAGAACGCCGGGGCTATGCCGCATGGCTGAAACACCGCTACGGTATTCGCGTTAAATACGACATTAACAATAGTAAAGTTGATATCTTACATAAAGAAACAGTAAGTAATATTCAGTATTACGGCGAGCATTACACCAACACCGCCGAATACGGCTCTACCCGCCAGATTTATTTTACAATGCATCTTCTGGCTCGTATGAGTATCTGGATGCAGATTCTTCCTTATCAGATGAGTGATATTTTATCGAAAGACCCATTTGATTATAAGGGAATTGAGTGGATTAAGAAGCTGATGTATCTTTTCCATAAGTATCCGAATATTGATCAGATGAATGATCATTTTATGGAGATTGCTAAGATTGTTGCGGAGAATTTTTCACTTTCCAGAGAGGAAATCTGGGAAAAAGTTTCTTGATAAATTCTGATTTGCCGCAGGCAAAGGAGACGCACCCAAAGAGAGAAGGAATATAACGATGGAATTTTTAGATATAAGAGATAAAAATGGGAATCCCACAGGTGAAGTAAAAGAACGTTCCTTAGTTCATGCCGATGGAGATATTCATGGAACTTCTCATGTATGGATTGTGCGGAAAAATGAAAAAGGCAGTTATGATTTGCTGTTACAGAAACGTAGTGAAAATAAAGATGCATTTCCAGGATGCTATGATATTTCTTCTGCAGGACATTTACCAGCAGGTCAGGATTATCTTTCTTCTGCATTAAGGGAACTGGAAGAAGAACTTGGAATTAAGGCAAAGCCGGAACAGCTTCATTTTATGGGACTCCATGAGGGATGTTGCGAGGAAACATTTTATGGCAAGCCTTTTAAAAATCACGAAATCAGTCATGTTTATTTGTATCAGGAACCTGTTAATATAGAAGATTTAATCTTACAGAAAGAAGAAGTTCAAGAAGTATGCTGGCTTGATTTTAAGGAATGCTGCAAAAAAGTAAAAGATGGAGATAGAAAGTATTGTCTGTTTCCAGAGGAACTTTTGATGATAAAAAAATATTTACAATTCTATTTAAAATAAAAAAAACGCATCGACGTCATCAATATGACTCGATACGCACCATATAAAATCTGCAAAGCAGTTAAAGGGGAAAATTAAGATTTATATTTAAGGTCTCACCGCAATGGCTCAACTCTTCTTTTCAACGTTTCTTATTATATAATATTTTTCTTTTTTTTCAATTCACAATCTTCACAAAAAAATTTAGTTTTACTTCTTTTTTGTTAGGCGATTTCACATCCTATTGAAGTTTATTATCAAAATTGCCCTCAATTCCTGCTTTTCATCTATTTTTATTGTATTTCTTTTTCTTAACCTCATGTCAAAAAAATTTCTATTTATGCCCGAAAAATAGCCGAAGTCACCGCATTATCCTCTATTCAAACTGATTTTCTTTTGTTATAATAAAATAACAGAATTTAAGTTGGGAGGGAAGCAGTATGCAACATATGACGTTAAACAAGATTTCTATTGAACACATTACACTCGAACATATCGGTTTTGTTCATCACGGATTCGGCGTTGACTTACCTGATTATCTTCTGTAAGAGTCGTTTAGTTTTATTAAAGGAAACGGAACCGAAAGAAGGCATTATGTAAAACTGCTTCGTATCACTGCACGATAAATGCTCAACCGCATCTATTGCTTGCTAGAGCGTGTTATTACATAATGCCTTCTTTCGATTCCTGTCCTTAACAAATTACTATTTAATATTCTTCAATGCCACCATTCCGCCTCTCTTATACATACCCGTATTCCAAAGTCTTTTAAAATCAACAGACAGAGCTTCTCCATATGTATGATAATTTAAGTAAACTCTTTCTTCTAAGTTGACGCCTTCTTTAATTTTATTTTTATTTATTTCATTTGCCTGAATGGAAGCTGTGTGGATACAAGAATTTTTTATTTGACGCTGCTGGACTTCTTCTTTTTCTGTTTTATATCCTGTTATACAAAACCAATGCCAATTCAGATCCTTAAATTCCTTATCCCGATGACGAAGCATGAGATAAATTACCGGAAGATTTCTCTCGATTGCATTTTTCACAAATTTCTCAGCTTCTTCATATGGTTTATCCCCATCTAGAGTCTCAAATTCAGCCCGATATCCACAATCCTTTAAATATTGTCCACACCCATCTGTAAACATAGAAAGTTTTGTGACTCCTCCGACTCTTGGATGAATATAGGGTTTCATTTTCATGGAGAAGTCCACATATTCTTTTCTAGTAAGATTTAATGCATCGCCGGGATAACATTTTTTCAGACCATAATTTCTCGCCAGGCAAATAGATAAATCGCAGGCAGCTAATGCACCACAGCCGCCAAGATACATCCAGAAGTCTGTGCACCATTCCTGATTGCCGCCGGGGGTTCCTTCTATCTGAAAATAATCAATATTTTTTTCCTGTTTCATAAAGTGTTCCTCATTTATTACTTTTCCAACTTCTATATTTTCTTGTTATTTCTCATATATTCTTTATTATGTATACAATAGCTATTAACCAGTAGTTCTTAAACTTATCTTAATTATAGCTGGTCTTTTATATCAGATGTAAGATGACGCACATCTTGCAGAAAGCATTTTTCAAACACCCTCTAGTAATTACGCTTAATACTGTATTGATTAAATCACATAATCGATCCCGTTATTGCCACGCTCGCCACCGCTCCTGCTATCGTCGCAAACATCGCTCCCGGTAAAGTCCAACGTGTTTTTTTTATATTTACACTCATGTAGTAAATCGTAATTGTATAGATTACCGTCTCTGTACAACTCATCATGATTGAGACAATCATTCCAAGCCTTGAATCCGGACCATATTCTTTAAAAATATCAAGGACAAAGCTGACCGCTGCCGATGAAGAAAATATTCTTACAATAAATACGGGAATAACTTCTACTGGAATGTGCAAAAGCTTTCCTGCGGGAGCAAGCAGTTCTGAGAAAGAATCTAATGCTCCTGATGCACGAAAGATTCCTATCGAAACGAGTAGTGCTATCATTGTCGGCGCGATTTCAATAACAATCTGAAACCCCTCTTTTACTCCCTTTAGAAAGCTTTCATATACATCATTGCGATTAAAGAAGCCATATACAACAATATAGAACATGGTAAATGGCACGATAAAATCCGAAAAATAAAGAAGAAACTTCACTGTATCCATCTCCGTTTCTTCTTATTTTTTCTATTACATTTCTTTCCATTGTATCTTGTTATTTCCATTATTTTAATGAATACAATTCCTGCCATAGTAGAAATCATTGTCGCACAGATTGCTGGAAGTACAACCGCGGCTGGATTCACGGAACCGTACTGGCTTCGATAGGCAATCATGTTAATTGGAACAAGCTGCAGCGATGAAATATTCAAAACAAGAAAAGCACACATCATATCAGAAGCTCTGCCCCCGCCTTCCTCCAGCTTCTGCAGCTCTCGCATCGCCTTAAGCCCAGCTGGGGTCGCCGCCCAGCCTAGCCCAAGAATATTAGCTGCCATATTAGCCGCTATGTATTCATTAGCTTTATGGCGGGGTGGTATGTCTGGAAACAGCCAGTGGATAAAGGGATACATTGTCTTTGCAATCTTTTTCATAAGACCACTCTTTACCGCTATTTCCATCATGCCGTTCCAGACACCGATAACTCCAAGCATAAAAATACATAAATTCACCGCCTCTGTTGAAGATGAAATAAAACTTTCTGTTATCTGCCCCATTGTGCCATGAAATGCCGCAAAGAAGATTCCTCCGGCAATCATAATCACCCACAATATATTCAGCATAAACCACTCAAACTCTCTCAACCTTTTTCTTCATTATATTGTTCCTGGCTTGTACGGTATGCTTCCATATCAAAGTAACCAAACTGATTCTTAACGGTATGTTTAATCTGATACATCGCAAAATCCGCATACTGCATAAATATCTTGCTGTCTGTCGTATCCTGTATGAATGTCCATTATCTATCTTTTATACACTCTAGGAACTCTCTTTCCTACATCACAAACAAATTCATAGTTAAAGCTTCCGGCAAGGTTCGCCATATCTTCAACACTGATATAATTATCCCCGTCTTTTCCAATCAAGGTAACGGTATCTTCAAGCTTCACATCTGGAATATCTGTAATATCTACCATCATCTGATCCATGCACACTCTTCCGACAATCGGTGCCTTCTGTCCGTGAATCAATACCCAGCCTTTGTTAGAAAGACTTCTTGCATATCCATCCGCATATCCAACAGATACTGTAGCAAGACGGCATGGATGTTCAACAATATAAGTCGCTCCATAACTTACACCTCGTTCCATCTCTGGCTCCATAATATTTACTACATGAGAATACCAGCTCATGGCCGGTGTCAGATCTAAATTAGAGAAATCCACTTCATCAGAAGGATACATTCCATAAAGAATAATACCCGCCCTTGCCATATCATAACGATGGTCTTCATATTCCATGATAGCGGCACTATTACAGATATGTTTTACTGGAATTTCAATTCCCGCTTCATCAAGTAACTGAACAAAATAATCATATCTCTCCATCTGACTTTCTGTGTATGCCTTATCTGTCATATCTGCACAGGATAAATGGGTAAATAACCCCTCAATCTTTATATTGGGCAACTCTGCAATCTGCTTTACAATCGCAAGCCCTTTCTCATCTGGAGATAAACCGATTCTTGTCATTCCGGTATCTAATGCGATGTGAATTCTCGCCGTCTTTTCTGCCTTTACGGCAGCTTCAGACATTGCCTTAGCCGTATCATAGCAATAAATCGTCTGATCTACACCATACTCCAAATTCTTATAATAAAGAGAGGGGGAATTATAGCCAAGAAGCAAAATTGGCTGTTTTAATCCAGCCTTTCTCAGTTCTACTCCCTCATCAATTGTAGCAACACCAAAATAATCTGCAATATCATTTAAATAATGTGCTACTTCCACTGCACCATGTCCATAACCGTCAGCCTTTATGACAGCCATAGTCATCGCATTATCTCCTGTTTTCTTTTTGATATTTATATAATTCTCCCTAATTGCTTTTAAATCAATTTCACAATAGGTACGCAAGTATTCTTCCATTATGTTTGTCCTCTTTCCCTTACTTCTACAGTAATCCTGTAAAATCATACTTTACTCAGGTTACTGTACATATCTATATTATGTCACATTTGGTATACTTATAAATGGGCGCAAAACACCCCTTATAAAAAAGTCTGTAAACAAATAAATTCTACCACATTTTTTCCTATTGTGAAGTTTTTTATACAGAAAAAATTCGGGAAATATAGCATCTCCCGAATTCTTTCAATTATTTCACTTTTACTATAATTACTTTCTTTTTTCCATCACTGGTCTTTACAGTAATTTTACATTTACCTTTTTTCAAGGCCTTAATAACACCTTTTTTTGTTGGCAATCCTCTTATTGGAAGAGCGATACATAATCTTAGCAGTAGAAGATGCTGGAATCTTCTTGGCTTGTATTTTATATTTCTTTCCCTTCTTTAAAGTAACTTTTGTCTTCTTCACTTTTAAAGACTTTGTTTTTATTGTTTTCTTAACTGTAGAATCTGAAGCTGGCTTCTTTTCTGAAGCTGCCGGTTTCGTGTTTGGTTTGTCCTCAGATGTTCCCGGCTTCGTATTTGAATTATTCCCTGAATCATCCGGCTTATTGCTTGGCTTATCTTCAGAGCTGCCTGGTTTCGTATTATCCTCTTCATCAGAACCATTTACTTCTATCACATACTTGCTCACATCTGGAACTTTTGTAATACTTGACCAGTACAACTCAGAAATTGTTCCATAGTTATCCTTGATTTCCTTACCGTTTAGCAATGTCCGATTGGATGTCTTAGCAAGCGTTACCCCATCTGCGATTGCTTTTCCCGCAGTAGAACCTGTTTTTGGTATACTGCTGCAGCCACCTTGTGCATAAACATTTTTTACAGAAACAGTACCATTACCGCTGATAGCATCTGCGCCATCATCATATGTACCGTTACCGCCAAATGCAATTAATGTTCCCTCACCGGAAATACTTCCATTATCTAAAATAATTCCGCTGCCGCCAACGGATGTTGTTGCGATATATCCTCCACCAAATACCGCTACTACGGAATCTTTTTTAATATCTAAGGAACCATTCTCAATACGGATCGCCGGCTGCCCGGAAAGACTTTTTCCTGTTGTTTCATCCTGTCCGGTTGCTGCTTCATCTCCCTTTACAAATACCTGCCCATCTACGGTAACCTTTCCTTTTACAACAATAACAGGATTCGTATTCTGTCTTATGATATGTCCATTTGATATAAAATTGGTGTTAGAATAAATAGATGAATTTTCTAAAATTGCTCCATCATTTAAAATCAACTGTCCATTAATTGAAGAACCAGTGAGAAACTGACTGCCATAATCATCATAGTTTGATGAGAACTTACCGCCACTTTTCACTTCAATATTTCCATGAATAGAAGAATCACGAAGAACAAGCTTTCCGCCATTCTCTACAACAATATTTACGCTGCTGAAAACTTTCATATTTACAAGAGTAAGATTACAGCCATCTGGAACAATCAATGTCTGTACTGGACTACCATCTACAGCATAACCAAGTTCTCCATAAGTTCCACTTGTATGAGAACCGTACCATGCTTTAATATCCTTTGGTACCGTAACGGTTTCGTTCTCTCCACCAAAAGAAGCGATTGCCCATGGCTCCATATCATACATATACTTTCCATCCGCTGTCTGCTTACAATTCTCAAGTTTAAGCTGCTTTGCAAGTACTTCTGTACGAGTATAAACTTTAAAATTCAGCTCATTACTTGTCGCAGTACGACCGCTCTCATCCGTTACTGTTACACTAATTGGATAAGAGCCGGCTTTTAACGGTTCCCCTGATAAAGAAAGAGAACTGTCGTGGACAGAATAAACACCTTCCATTCCGCAGGCTTCTGTATCAATATTTATCTTTGTTCTGTTCTTATTTACTGTGATTACTTCACTTAACGGCTTCCAGTCGCTGTTCTTCGGCTCCTGTCCATCAGGAAGAACTGCTGCTTCAACAATCACATCACTATTTTTATTTGTCGTAACAGAAGTAGAAGCTCCACTGATTGCATCATATTTCTTCTGTCCTTCTAAAGCACTTTCAAAGCTTCCTCGTATTCTTACATGAAGCGTATTAATTCCATCAGAAGGTCCTGAAGGAGTCTCTGCATCTGAATCTGTCTTTTTAACAGTAAATGTATCTGCTGTTGCCTTTATCACACGTAAGTACAGCGTTTCATATCCTTCACTCTCAATCGTGAGAATATTTCCACTCTTTAACATGCCGTCAGAAGAACCATCAAAATAAAGTTTATTTTCATCTGTATTTCTGTAGTATGCTTCTCGTCTCATTAAAGATAAACGAGAACTTGCTTCTTCCCACTTTGTTTTATTTACAGAAACACTTTTTATTCCTTTGACATAGTCAGGTGCATCCGCAAAAGAAAGACTCTGAAAATCATAAACTACATTTTCTTTCATTGCTTCTACATTGCCGACACTGGCAGAATTTGCAGAGTTTGCCGCAAATGAAGGAATAAAGGATAATGCAAGTAAACACACTCCCAAAACTACACTAGCTAATAAATTTCTAACCTTCCTATTCATATCCGGTTTCTCCTATTTTACAGTTACTTTAACAACTGCTTTCTTTCCACTTGCTGTCTTAACAGTAATCTTGCATTTACCTTTTTTAACGGCCTTTACAACACCGTTCTTTGTTACTTTGGCAACCTTCTTGTTAGAAGACTTAAAGGTAACTTTTTCTGTCGCATTGGCTGGTTTTAATTTTACTTTAAGTTTAACTTTTTTGCCTTTCTTTAACACAATACGCTTTTTGTTAACAACAACTTTTTTTGCTTTTACAGTTTTCCTATCTGGTTTTTCTGCTGGTTTTGTATCATCTTTTTTACCTTCTGTTGTTTTGTCTGCTGGCTTAGGATCTTCTTGCTTTAAATCTCCATATTCTGCTCCACAGAAATCGCAGACTGCTTTCTTCGTACAAGTAGCTGTTCCGCCTGTGTGTTTTGTGTGGATGGCAACTGTTTTACCATCTTTATTTACTTCCAATACTAAGTCTTTATATCCATCTGCAGAAATAACAACTTTATTAACTGCTGATTCATCTTTTTCAAATTTGCCCTCTCCAATTAATAGGTATCTTACATCCGTACTATCTGAGGAATCAAGCGTTGCCTTAGCATAATATTTCGCATTGTTCCATATACTATAAGAAGAAGTTGCTTTTTCATACTCTATTCCATTTACTTCAACCTTATCAATTGCTGAAAGCCATTCTTCAGCATCATCGCCATAATTCAATTGACAATCATATCCAGCAACTGTCTTATATGTTGAAGGAGCTTTTGGTGCTTCCTTTAATTCTACCGTTGCTGTCTCCTCAGCCTGTACCGCTACCTGTGGTGCAACTGTTCCCACTACTGTCATTGACAGGCACATTGCACATGCCATAATGAATGAACTAATTTTTCTCATTTGTTTCTCTCCCTTTCTCTCTCTCAAATAAACTTAATAAAAAAACAGGTTTCCATTTAAAACTAATTTATGTTACTCAATTCTAACATCGGTTAGTTTATTTAAAAGATTACCTGTTTTTATACTCCCTGTCAATTCTACAGTTGATAACATTTCTCAACTATAGAATTCTTAAGAATTCATTTATTTAATTTTTAGAAAAAAGGATTACTTTTTTAACAGTTCCTGATAAATATCCCTTTTACTTACTCCGCGGTCTTTTGCTACCTGTTTCATCGCACTCTTTTTATCCATCCCTTTTTCAAGATAATGTTCCATATGTTCCTGCACAGTAAGCTGATTCCACTCCTGTTGTTTTTCCTCTTTCAGTTCCTGTAAACTCTTTCCCTCAAAGATTAAAACATACTCCCCTCTTGGCTCGTTCTCCTCATAATAAGCAATCATTTCATCGAGAGTTGACTTGCGCTTCTGCTCATATCGCTTCGTCAGTTCTTTACATACCGTCATATTTCGGTTACCAAGATATTCCCTGCACTCTTTCAAAGTCTTCTTTAAATGATGCGGCGCTTCGTAAATAATAATCGTTCTTGTCTCATTACGAAGATTCTCCAAAATCTGCGCTCTTTCCTTCTTGTCATACGGTAAAAATGCTTCAAATGCAAATCTTCTTGTTGGCTGACCTGACATGGTAAGCGCTGTAATGCAGGCACAGGCACCAGGAAGAGAAGTCACTGTAATTCCTGCTTCATAACACTGTCTTACAAGTTCTTCTCCCGGATCTGAGATTCCCGGTGTTCCTGCATCCGTAATTACCGCAATATTTAATCCCTCTTTTAACTTATTTACAAGATAAACTGCTTTATCAACTTTGTTATATTCATGATAGCTGGTCATCTTCGTCTTTATCTCAAAATGATTGAGAAGCTTGATACTGTTTCTCGTATCTTCTGCCGCTATCAAATCCACTTCTTTTAAAATTCGTACTGCCCGATAGGTCATATCTTCGAGATTTCCAATCGGTGTCGCACATAAATATAATGTTCCTGCCATTTTAATTCTTCATTTCTCCATATATCTGATAAATCTCATCGGTATAAGAACCATCCTTATTGTATACAATTAATGGGGGTTCTACCGTAATCCTCTGCTTACCACCTTTTGCAGCATCAATCAAAACCATATTTGGCTCTTTATCTACATAAGGATGTACGAGACGCATTCTTTTCGGCTCTAATTTATGCTGTTTTAATGTATAAATAATCTCCGCTAAGCGAAAGGGTCTGTGCACCATATAAAAATGGCCGCCTGTTTTCAACAGCCATTTTGCTGCCTTTACTACATCTTCAAGGGAACAGGTAATCTCATGTCTTGCAATTGCCTTTGCATAATCTGGATTCGTCAGACCATGTTCTCCTGTCATATACGGAGGGTTACAGGTCACCCAGTCAAAACTCTCCCTCTCATAGTCTGTCTTTATATTACGAACATCCCCCTGTACAATATGCACTTTTTCTTCCTGACCATTCATCTTCACAGAACGCTCTGCCATCTTGGCAAACTCTTCCTGATACTCTAACCCCTCTACATAAGCAAGCGGATATTTACCCTCCATCAGTATTGGAATAATTCCTGTACCGCTACACAAATCAATCCCTTTACTTTTCTTTTTAACTCTGGCATGGGTGATTTCAAGAAAAATAAGCAAAAAAGTTCTTTCCAGC
>ENA-ORMX01002418-ORMX01002418.1-human-gut-metagenome-genome-assembly--contig:-NODE-2418-length-10826-cov-2.977625_pt1 | contig 10826 bp, 6 predicted proteins | sample MGYA00242108_ERZ509007 | MGnify/ENA primary metagenome ERZ509007 (study PRJEB26280, sample SAMEA2338745) | human gut metagenome | biome: human gut; feature: human-associated habitat; material: faeces...
GAAGATTGCGGAGTCGGAAGAACCCTTGTATGGCATTACCACCGGTTTCGGCTCGTTGTGCAGTAAGAGCATTTCGTCGGACGAGCTGGGCACCTTGCAGGAAAATCTCATCAAGAGCCATGCTTGCAGTGTGGGCGAGGAGATACGCCCGGTCATCATCAAACTGATGATGTTGCTCAAGGCGCATGCTCTCTCTTTGGGGCATAGCGGTGTGCAGGTCATCACCGTGCAGCGCATCCTCGATTTCTTCAATAACGACGTGATGCCTATCGTTTATGACCGTGGCTCACTGGGCGCCTCCGGCGACCTGGCTCCTCTGGCCAACCTCTTCCTGCCGCTTATCGGTGTGGGCGATGTCTATTATAAAGGAAAGAAGCGCGAGGCTATCAGTGTGCTCGACGAGTTCGGTTGGGAACCGGTGAAGCTGATGAGTAAAGAGGGATTGGCATTACTCAACGGCACCCAGTTTATGAGTGCCAACGGTGTCTTTGCTCTTCTCAAAGCCTTCCGTCTCTCCAAGAAAGCCGACTTGATTGCCGCCCTCTCCCTGGAAGCTTTCGACGGGCGTATAGATCCGTTTATGGACTGTATCCAGCAGATTCGTCCACACAAGGGCCAGATAGAAACGGGTGCCAACTTCCGCAAACTATTGGAAGGCAGCGAGCTGATAGCCCGTCCCAAGCAGCATGTACAAGACCCTTATTCGTTCCGTTGCATCCCTCAGGTGCATGGGGCCACGAAAGACGCCATCCGTTACGTGGCTTCCGTCCTGCTGACGGAAATCAATTCTGTGACGGACAATCCCACCATCTTCCCCGATGAGGACCGTATCATCTCGGGCGGTAACTTCCACGGCCAGCCGCTTGCCATTTCCTACGACTTTCTCGGCATTGCCCTGGCAGAGCTGGGCAATATATCCGAGCGGCGCATCGCCCAGCTTATCATGGGGCTGCGTGGACTTCCGGAATTCCTTGTGGCCAATCCCGGTCTGAACTCCGGTTTCATGATTCCGCAATATGCTGCCGCGTCTATGGTAAGCCAGAATAAGATGTACTGCTATGCCGCCAGCAGCGACTCCATCGTTTCCTCCAACGGGCAGGAAGACCATGTCAGCATGGGTGCCAATGCAGCTACTAAGCTTTATCGCATTATGGACAATCTGGAGCATATCCTTGCCATCGAACTGATGAATGCCGCTCAAGGCATCGACTTCCGCCGTCCGGCAAAGACTTCTCCCGTTCTGGAGCGTTTCCTGCACGAATATCGCAAGGAAGTCCCTTTTGTGAAGGAAGACATCGTGATGTATAAGGAAATCCATAAGACAGTCGCTTTCCTCAACCGGACAAAGTTTGATTATTAGGAACTTCCCAATAAATCTGCCAGAAACATAATAATTATTAATCTGTTAACAATAAGAAAGGAAACTTAATTGGCGAATTGAGTTTTCTTTCTATATTTGTCCCGTTTTATTCCGATAATGAATAAAAATAGTTTTAGTTTAGAAAGGGAAGAAAAATGGGCGAACACACGAAGCATTCAACATCACGGGTGGAACTGAGGGAACGTATCATTCTGGCCGCCGTAGAATTATTTACAACAAATGGAATAAAAAGTATCACGATGGATGAGATTGCCGCATCTTTGGGTATCTCTAAGCGCACTCTCTACGAAGTTTTTCCGGACAAGGAAACCTTGTTGGAAGAATGTATCCTGAAGTCCCAGAAGGATGGTGATATTTTTGTGAAAGGAGTAATAGAGACTTCCAGTAACGTATTGGAAGTTTTGTTGAGATGTTATCAGTGGAGCATAGAGCGTTTTCATGCCACGAACAAGAAGTTTTTTGAGGATATCAAGAAATATCCCAAGGCTTATCAGCTGATGAAGAACAATCGGAACCGGAGCTCGGAAGATACAGTGAACTTCTTCAAAGAGGGCGTGAAGCAAGGCATTTTTCGTGATGATGTGAATTTCGCCATTATCAATCTGCTCGTGCGCGACCAGCTCGATTTGCTGATGAATTCGGACATCTGCAATGAGTATTCTTTCCTTGAAGTGTACGAATCTATCATGTTCACTTTCTTGCGGTATCTCTACGGAGAAGGGTGCCCGTGTCCTGGAGGACTTTATCTGCGAATATCGCAAGAATCAGGTAAAGCCGGATGAAACGAAGGAGTAGTTTTAATAAATAATCTATTTTTGATTTATGAAGATGCAGAGATTTTGGGTAGGAAGAGCACTACTGTTGGCAGTTGCTGTGCTGTATGCCGGCGGCTATGTGCGCGCACAAGAGGCAAAGGATACCCTGACCCTGACCCTTGACCGTGCCTTGGAGATTGCTTTAAGCGACAATCCTACCATAAAGGTGGCGGAGGAAGAAATTGCTTTGAAGAAAGTGACTCACAAGGAGACCTGGCAGAACTTGCTTCCGCAGGCAAGCATTGACGGTACGTGGAATCATACCATCAGTGCGGCACAGATGAATCTTGGCGGACAGTCGTTCAAGATGGGTATGGACAATTCGAATACGGTAAGCGGGGTGCTGAATATCAGTTTGCCCATATTCGCCCCTAGCGTATATAAGGCCATGTCGATGACGAAGACAGACATTGAACTGGCTGTGGAAAAGTCACGGGCTTCTAAGCTGGACTTGGTGAACCAGGTAACTAAGGGTTACTATCAGCTGATGCTGACGCAAGACTCCTACGATGTGTTGCAGAAGAGCTATAAGCTGGCGGAAGACAACTACAACATTGTCAATGCCAAGTATCAGCAGGGTGCCGTCAGTGAGTTCGATAAAATCAGTGCCGAGGTGCAGATGCGCAGCATTAAGCCGAATGTGATTTCGGCGGGTAATGCCGTGACGTTGTCCAAGTTGCAGTTGAAGGTACTGATGGGGGTAACGGCCGATGTGGATATAGAGATTGCCGACAATCTCGGCAACTATGAGACGGAGCTGTTTGCCAATGAACTGAATCAGCCCGCTGCCAATCTGAACAATAATACGACGATGAAGCAGTTGGACTTGAACCGGAAGATGCTCAATCAGAACATCAAGTCACTCCGTGCCAACTTCATGCCTACTTTGGGTATGAACTATTCTTACCAGTACCAGTCACTCTACAACGAGGATTGGAACATCCTCGATTATAATTGGAGCGGAAGTTCCGCACTGATGTTTACGCTGAGTATTCCTTTGTATAAGGCAAGCAATTTCACCAAGCTCAAGTCCAACCGTATTCAGATACGTCAGTTGGAGCAGAACCGTCTGGACACAGAGCGAAAGCTGAACATGCAGATTACCAGCTACCAGAACAACATGGCTGCCAGTTCCGAGCAGGTTGTCAGCAACCGCGAGAATGTGATGCAGGCACAGAAAGCTGTGCAGATTGCCGGTAAACGCTATGAGGTAGGCAAAGGTACGGTGTTGGAACTGAACACATCACAAGTGCAGCTTACGGAGGCTGAACTGACTTACAATCAGTCCATCTATGATTATCTGGTAGCGAAGGCTGACCTTGACCAAGTGCTGGGAAAGGATTATATTGCAGAGAACGAAGAATGAAGAACTAAGAATGAAGAATAGAAATAAGAACAACGATATGAAAAAAGGTTTTCAATGGATGGCCCTGCTGGTTGTTGCCATGTTGGGGGCATGTAGCGGAGGTAGTGATAAAGCTGCTGCTGAGAAGGTGGACGAGAAGCCGAGGGTGAAACTGGCCGAGGTGTCGTCCCGTCCCGTGGAACAGATTCAGGAATACACCGCTACGGTGGAAGCCGAAGTAAAAAACAATATTGCTCCCTCTTCTCCGGTGCGTATAGACCGCATCTTTGTGGAGGTGGGCGACCGCGTGTCGAAAGGCCAGAAGCTGGTCAGCATGGATGCTGCCAATCTGAAGCAGATAAAATATCAGTTGGACAACCAGCAGATAGAGTTCAAGCGTATTGACGAGTTGTATAAGGTAGGCGGTGCCTCCAAGTCGGAGTGGGATACCGCCAAGATGAATCTCGACATCCGTGAGACTTCCTATAAGAATCTCTTGGAGAACACCTCGTTGCTCAGTCCCATTAACGGGGTGGTGACGGCACGCAATTACGATAACGGAGATATGTATAGCGGTGGAGAACCGGTACTGGTAGTGGAGCAAATCACTCCGGTAAAACTATACATCAACGTATCCGAAGGCTACTTTACCAAAGTGAAGAAGGGCGCTCCCGTATCCGTGAAAGTAGATGTCTATGGTGACGAGGAGTTCGAAGGCAAAATCAGCCTTGTTTATCCTACCATCGACCCGGCTACCCGTACTTTCCCGGTAGAGATACAGCTTGTCAACCGTGATCAGCGCGTACGTCCGGGAATGTTTGCCCGCGCCACGCTGAACTTCGGAACACAGGACCACGTGGTTGTTCCCGACCTGGCCATTGTGAAGCGTGCCGGTTCAGGCGACCGCTATGTCTATGTCTACAAGGACGGCAAGGTGTCTTATAATAAGGTAGAGCTTGGCCGTCGTATGGATACGGAGTATGAGTTGATTTCCGGTGTAGACAATAACTCTCAAGTTGTTATTGCTGGGCAGTCTAAATTAGCCGATGGTGTGGAAGTCGAGGTAGAAAAATAATATGGTAATGTGGTAATGTGATAATATGCTAATGTGCCGATGTAGCTACATTGCGCAGCCAATTAGCATATTAGCACATTGGCAAATTAAAGAATTAATCTTATGAGTTTATACGAAGGAGCGGTTAAGAAACCGATTATGACCTCGCTCTGCTTCCTGGCAGTGGCTATATTTGGTCTGTTCTCTCTGTCGAAATTGCCGGTAGACCTTTATCCGGACATCGAGACCAACACCATTATGGTGATGACGACCTATCAGGGTGCCAGTGCCTCGGACATCGAGAATAACGTGACCCGTCCGTTGGAAAACGTGCTGAATTCGGTCAGCAACTTGAAGCATATCACTTCCCGTTCGTCGGAGAATATTTCCGTGATTACGCTGGAGTTTGAGTATGGATATGACATAGACGTGCTGACGAACGACGTGCGTGATAAACTGGACATGGTGAGCTCCATGCTGCCCGATGAGGTCGAAACTCCCATCATCTTCAAGTTCAGTACGGACATGATTCCTATCCTGCTGCTCTCCGTGCAGGCAGAGGAGAGCCAGCCGGCTCTTTACAAAATATTGGATGACAACGTGGCGAATCCCTTGGCGCGTGTGCCCGGTGTGGGTACGGTGTCCATTTCGGGTGCCCCCAAGCGTGAGGTCAATGTATATTGCGACCCCAATAAACTGGATGCCTACAACCTTTCTGTAGAAACTATCAGCTCTATTATCAGTGCCGAAAACCGGAATACGCCGGGCGGTACGTTCGATGTGGGTAGCAATACCTATTCGCTGCGTGTGGAAGGTGAGTTCAAGGATCCCAAAGAGATGGAGAACATCGTGGTAGGTACGCACAACGGTGCTTCCGTCTATCTGCGCGATGTGGCAAAAGTTGTGGACTCTGTGGAGGAACGTGCACAGAAGACGTATAGCAACGGTGTGCAGGGCGCTATGATTGTGGTGCAGAAACAATCGGGTGCCAATTCTGTAGCCATTTCGCAGAAGGTAATTGATATGTTGCCACAGTTGCAGAAGTCACTGCCGAGCGATGTGAAGCTGGGGATCATTGTCAATACTTCCGATAACATCTTGAATACGATAGACAGCTTGGAGGAAACCATTATGTACGCTATGCTGTTCGTTATCTTGGTGGTGTTCGTTTTTTTGGGGCGTTGGCGTGCCACGGTCATCATCTGTATCACCATACCGATGTCACTGGTTGCCTCGTTCATCTATCTGGGTATCATCGACGGCGGTTCACTGAATATCATCTCGCTCTCTTGTCTCTCTATTGCTATTGGTAACGTGGTGGACGACGCCATTGTGGTACTCGAGAATGTAACGACCCATATTGAACGGGGTTCCGAACCGAAGCAGGCAGCGATACATGCCACGAACGAGGTGGCCATCTCCGTAATTGCATCTACGCTGACTATGATTGCGGTATTCTTCCCATTGACGATGGTAAGTGGTATGTCCGGTGTGTTATTCCGTCAGTTGGGATGGATGATGTGTGTGATTATGACGGTTTCCACAGTTTCAGCCTTGTCATTCACCCCGATGATGTGTGCGCAGCTTCTGCGTTTGCAGAAAAAGCAGAGTAAGATGTTCCTTACGCTCTATACGCCGATTCAGCGTGCGCTGGACGGTCTTGACGTGTGGTATCAGAACCGGTTGAACTGGGCTGTGCGCCATCGTCTGACGGTTATGGCAGGCTGTGCCGCATTCTTTGTGGCAAGTCTGTTCTGTGCCAAGTACATCGGTACCGAGTTCTTCCCGGCAGCAGACAATAGCCGCATCGGTATCAACCTTCAGTTGCCCATCGGGGCCCGTGTGGAGCGTGCGGAAGCATTGGCTTCGGAACTGACAAACAAGTGGATGACGCGCTACGGAGATATGATGAAAGTTTGCAACTACACTGTGGGGCAGGCGGACTCTGACAATACGTTTGCTTCCATGCAGGACAACGGTAGTCATATCATTAGTTTCAATATCAGTCTGGTGAGTCCGGGAGACCGTGACGTGACACTGGAAACCGTTTGCGACGAAATGCGTGAGGACTTGAAGGGGTATCCCGAATTGGACAAGGCGCAGGTTATTCTGGGCGGTAGCACAGGCGGCATGAGCGCCCAGGCAAGTGCCGACTTTGAGGTTTATGGTTACGACTTCACCGCTACGGACAAAGTGTCAGCCGAACTGAAAGAGAAATTGTTGCAGGTGAAAGGTGTGAGTGAAGTGAACATCAGCCGTCAGGATTATCAGCCCGAATATCAGGTGGACTTTGACCGTGAGAAGCTGGCATTGCATGGCTTGAATCTTTCTACTGCCTCCAACTATCTGCGTAATCGTGTAAATGGTGCTTTGGCATCTTATTATCGCGAAGATGGTGACGAGTACGACATCCGTGTGCGTTACGCTCCCGAATTCCGTACAAAGATTGAAGATTTGGAGAACATCCTTATTTATACGCCTTCCGGTGAGGGTATCCGCGTGAAAGACCTCGGCAAAGTAGTCGAGCGTTCTGCTCCTCCTACTATCGAACGTAAAGACCGTGAGCGTATTGTTACTGTATCTGCGGTTATTTCGGGAGCACCTTTGGGCGATGTGGTGGCCGATGGTAATGCTATAATTGATAAGATGGACCTACCAAGTGGTGTTTCTATCCAGATTTCGGGTTCGTATGAGGACCAACAGGATTCATTCTCCGACTTGGGAACGCTGGCTGTATTGATTGTTATTCTCGTATTCATTGTGATGGCAGCTCAGTTTGAGTCTTTGAGTTATCCGTTCATCATCATGTTTTCCATTCCATTTGCATTCAGCGGTGTGTTGATGGCATTATTCTTTACGGGAACCAATTTGAATGTGATGTCGCTTTTGGGTGGAATCATGTTGATTGGTATTGTGGTGAAGAACGGTATCGTACTCATAGACTACATCACGCTTTGCCGCGAACGTGGTCAAGCGGTGCTTCACTCTGTAGTCACGGCAGGCCGCAGCCGTTTGCGTCCGGTATTAATGACTACACTGACCACTATCCTCGGTATGGTGCCGATGGCTGTAGGGCAGGGTGAAGGTGCCGAGATGTGGCGTCCGTTGGGTGTTGCCGTAATTGGCGGTCTGACGGTATCTACCATTCTGACATTGATTCTTGTCCCCGTACTCTATTGCTCGTTTGCAGGTGTTGGTATCCGCCGCACGCGTAAGAAGATTAAGAAAGACCGTGAGCTGAATGATTATTACCAGTTGCATAAGGAGAAGATGACGAAACCACGTAAACAATGATTAATCATTATCCGTTAATCATTAAACATTAATCACTAAACATTATATAGCGTGAAATCAGTATTTATAACATTCGACCAAGCGTTCTTTGAACGTATCATGGCATTGCTTGACCGCCACAACTGCCGCGGCTTCAGCTATTGGCAGCAAGTACAGGGGCGTGGCAGTAAGACGGGGGAACCGCACTATGGCAGCCATGCCTGGCCCAGTATGTGTTCCGCCATCATCACTATCATAGATGAGGCTAAGGTGGCTCCGTTGCTCGAAGCGCTCCACCGGATGGACAAGGAGACCGAGCAACTCGGACTCCGTGCTTTTGTTTGGAATATCGAACAGACCATTTAATCGGGTCTGCTCTGTCTATAACCGTTATCCCTGGAGAAAAAATCTTGTTTCTTTGGGGATAATTCTTTTTTGTCCGGAGAGATTTTTTCAACCTATATCTATATCTTTGCGGCCACATTAGGTATGGAAAAGAATTCATTGAAATATACGGGTCTGTTGGCGTTTATCGTATGGGGTGCATTGTTGCTGATGCATCTGTTGCCAAGTATTACGATGGCGTGTGGATATCTTGGGGGACGTGCGTCGTCCTTCCAAGCCGGTGAGTGAGCCGGACAGCCTGCTGCCTCCGCCCCCGAAGGTGAAGCCCGCCTTTGTGGACACCTGCCGTGCGGGCATGACGTGCATTGAAGATTACAGCGATTCTACCATGCGTGGCATGACGCGGTTCTATCAGGCGCTCGACGAGCTTGCCAAAGCACCCCGTCCGGTTCGTATCGCCTACTTCGGCGACTCCTTTATCGAAGCGGATATTCTGACGGCTGATTTACGCGAGATGCTTCAGCAGAAATATGGCGGTTGCGGAGTAGGTTTTGTCACCATTACGTCCATGACCAGTGGCTTCCGTCCTACAGTGCGTCATTCCTTCAGCGGATGGCAGAGTCATTCTGTCATGGACTCCGTGTTCTTTGACCGTAGCAAGCTGGGAGTCTCCGGACATTACTTTATTCCGAATACCGGTGCTTATGTGGAACTGCGGGGGCAGAAGAACTATGCCTCCCGTCTGGATACTTGCCAGCGTGCCAGTATTTTTTTCTATAACCGTGGCACAACCACCCTTTCTGTCCGCGTCAATCGTGGCGAAGCAACTACCGAGACTTTTGAGCCGATTGATGATTTGCAGGAGATGACGGTAGAGGGAAATATCGGTTCTGTCCGTTGGACGGTGGAAAGTGCGGACTCCACCTTGTTTTATGGCCTTGCCATGGACGGTACTTCCGGCATTGTGCTGGATAACTTCTCACTGCGTGGCAGCTCCGGCCTTTCCCTCCGCTCTGTTCCCGTGTGGATGATGCGTGAGTTCAATGAACAGCGTCCTTACGATTTGATAATCCTGCAGTACGGACTGAATGTGGCTACAGAGCGCGGACGGAATTACGACAAGTACATTGCCGGCATGCAGACAACGGTGCAGCATCTCAAGGAGGCCTTTCCGCAAGCAGCCATCCTCATAGTCAGCGTGGGCGATAGGGACTATAAGACCGAAGAAGGGGAGCTGCGTACCATGCCTGGCATCAAGAATCTGGTTCGTTATCAACAGAATTTGGCGGCGGATGAGGCTGTCGCTTTCTGGAACATGTTCGAGGCTATGGGTGGGGAAGGCAGTATGGCAGACATGGTGCATGCCAAGCCGTCATTGGCCAATTATGATTATACGCACATCAACTTCCGTGGTGGAAAGCATCTTGCGGGATTACTTTATGAGTCTTTGATTTATGGCAAGGAACAGTATGACAGAAGGAGGGCCTACTATGAAGAGGAGCCATAAGGAGGATTCACGATTGTACGATTTACGATGTACGATTTGCTGCGCGGTGCTGGTGCTGATTGCGGCGATACGGCCGCTCCATGCACAGGACATACTGCCAGGCAGCCTTTCGTGTCATGCCAGTGGAGCGGATTGTGATACTCTCTGCCTCTATTCCCAACGTACGGATACGGTGTCTGTCCCTTTGATAACTTTTCCCGCCGCATTCCGGCAAATGAAGGAGAATGTACTTACCGACAGTCTGGGTATTCTTAATCCTTTCTGGGAGAAGTTGCGTCTGTCTCGGCTGGGCGCTTCCGCTGATACGCTTCGCATCGTACATGTGGGCGACAGCCATATACGCGGCCATATCTTCCCCCGTACCATCGGTGCGTTGATGCAGGACACTTTCGGGGCAGTCTCTTATACCGATGTAGGTATCAACGGTGCATTTTGTACTACTTTCACCCGTCCGGACCGTATTGCTGATATTGCGGCTCTGCATCCCGACCTGCTTATTCTTTCCTTCGGGACGAACGAAAGCCATAACCGCCGTTACAATACAATGCTGCACTATCGCCAGATGGACGACCTTGTACGCATGCTTCGCGAGAAACTGCCGAATGTACCGATGTTGATGACCACTCCTCCGGGCTCTTACGAGAGTTTCCGGCAGCGTCGCCGTCGTCGGACCTATAAGATTAATCCGCGTACTGCCGTTGCCGTGCAGACCATCCGCCGCTATGCCGATGAAAACGGATTGGCGGTATGGGACATGTACGAAATACTTGGCGGTACCCACCGTGCCTGCCTCAACTGGCAGGAAGCCGGATTGATGCGTCCGGACCATGTACACTATTTGCCGGACGGTTACCGCCTGCAAGGCGAGCTGTTCTACCAGGCCTTGTTAAAAGCTTATAACGATTATGTGGAATATTGACGAATTTTTATCCGGATTGAATATAGACTTGGACCGTTTGCGCGATGTCTTCACTTATGACCCGCAAGCCCCGATGATATTCAGCAGTGGTATCTTCCTTTGGCTGACCTGATATAACGGGCGCTTCGATTTCCGGTATAGTCGGTTCATCGGAATCCGTTCCACCGCCATCTGTTGCAGGTGGTTT
>ENA-ORMX01002421-ORMX01002421.1-human-gut-metagenome-genome-assembly--contig:-NODE-2421-length-10815-cov-27.836338_pt1 | contig 10815 bp, 8 predicted proteins | sample MGYA00242108_ERZ509007 | MGnify/ENA primary metagenome ERZ509007 (study PRJEB26280, sample SAMEA2338745) | human gut metagenome | biome: human gut; feature: human-associated habitat; material: faeces...
CTCTTTGGGGGCAGCCATTAACTTGGGATAATGTTTTCTGCATTCTTTCCTTCATGAGGTATGTTTCAATTACTATCGTTTAATTGTTAGGTTCAGCCCTTCGTGCAACGTTATCGAGTATTGCACTACTATGGCATCTGCTGACTTCTCACGGCAAGCTTTACTCCGCTTCTTTCGTAAAAAAAACTATTTGAAGCGTCCGTGAGACCTCCTCGGATAAGGGCATTATCTTTTCATCTTATACCCACTTCATTTACACCAACCATTCCGAATAGCTATGGGACTTTGATTTGCTTTGCAATCTTATCCATGGTTAAATGCCTTATATGAAGTTCCTGTTCGTTAGGTCAGATGTTTGCCGCCAGCTTCCTTCAGATTTCACCTTGCGATGAACACCCTTGCTCTTGGCTATGTAATTCCCGCTATTAGGGCTTACTCGGGACTTGCACCCGTTAGATAATGCTCATGCCGAGCGTACAAATAAAAGGCGAGATATTAGCTTCAATGCAGCCAATATCTCGCCTTTACTTTTTATATATATCTATTATTCTTCGTTTTTCTTACCTTTCAGCATTTTGCGTATAAGGAAATAAATAATAGCTACGATAACAAGCACAAGAATAATCCACTTGATATACTCGCCATACTCAAGAATCTTGTCGTGTAACTGATCTTCAGGAACAATGGTATGCAGATACCAACCCAGGCCAGCGAGAATGCAGTTCCACAGGCCAGCGCCTAATGTTGTATAAAGCAAGAATTTCCAATAATGCATCTTGGCCAAACCTGCAGGAATAGAGATGAGGTGGCGTATACCCGGAATAAGACGACCCGTGATAGTGGCCACCATGCCATGATTGTCAAAATAGCGCTCACTCTGTTCTACCTTCTGCTGATTGAGCAGACACATCTTGCCCCATTTGCTATTGGCAAAACGATAGATGATGGGACGACCCAAATAATAACCTGCTACATAGTTGATGGTAGCTCCGAAATCGGCACCCAATGTTGAGAACAGGATGACGAGAAAGACATCAAGGTTTCCTGCAGCTGCATGATAGGCAGCTGGCGAAACAACAAGTTCGGAAGGAACAGGAATAACAGTACTTTCAAGCATCATCAAAAAGAAGATGGTGCCATAATTAAGATTTCCTAATAGTGAAGTAATCCAATTCATTGTTTAAAATAAAAAAATAATAACAGGGTAAGGCCAGTCTTTACACAGGCCAGTCTTAACGCCCAACCGTCAACCTTATAAATGATGTTGGCGAGCATAGTTTACATAATTGCTCACAGGGCAATCGTTAGGGAACAGTTCTTTCAATATATAACGTGCCTCTTGCGGATTAATCTCGCACGCCTTCTGTAGATACAACAAAAATTCGTCGTGAAGCCCAAGCTTTTGACAGGCAAAAGCTAAATAGGCATAGCCATCTTGAAAGTCGAGGTTTGGTTGTGCGAAGAGGGCCACCAAGAGGTCGTGCGTTTGCTGGAACATGCCGAAATCAAAATAACAGCAAGCCACTTGCAAACATACCGCAGGGTCGTTTTTCGAATTAATGATAGCATATAAGAAGCAGTCGCTGGCATTCTTCTCGCGAAAGGCAGCAAGATGTATATACCCCTCTACCACCATACGGTCAATATGATTAATATGGTGTGCACTCTCGGCGCTATCAAGATACACCATCACCTCGTCTTGCTTACCCATATTAATCATCACATAAGCCGTTTCTTTCACCATCTTGCTTACCATGATAGGGTCTTTGCTCTCGGCTTCAACATGTGCAAAGGCGGCAATGGCTTCTTCGTTTCGGCCAGCCTCTTGCAAAGCATAACCATACATCGACCACAGATAGCAATCATCGGGCGAGAGGTCAACACAACGTTTGTAATAGTCGACAGCTTTATCTACCTGTCCCAACCACACCAAACAATGAGCTTTGTTCAGTAAAGCATCCTTGTCGTGCGGATTGATGGCAATAGCATATTCACTACTCTCCATCGACTCTTGCACCTTGTTCAGCATAAACTGCGACGAGGCCATACAATTCCATAGCTCTGTTGAGAAAGGCTCATCATCCAACAAACGGTGCAAGATGGTTTCGCTCTTCTGATAGTTGCCTTCGCTATAAGCCACCTTTGCCTCTAACGTTTGATAGTCGGCCGACTGTTTCTCATCAGTGCGCAGCATCCATTTCTGGGCCAGTTCGGGCAAATTATAATCGAGAAAAAGTGTGGGAACCTCAATCAAAAAATCGCTGAGGTCGTCGTCATCAATCACATGGAGTTTAGCCTCAAGATATTGATCAGCTTCATCAATGCGCTCCTCCATGATCATGATTTCGGCTTGAAGATAATAATATTCAATATCGTTTTTATCATCGGCCATTGCTACCAATTGTTTAGCAAGCTCTACATTGTTATCGTTGAGCATCGCCATTCGGGTAAGGATAGCAATAGGTTTCAATGCACCTGGATATAGGCGCATGGCATATTGGGCTGCTTGCTTAGCTTTTTGCAAGTCGCCTTCTTCATAATAATAATCAGAAACATCGACAAGGTCGTCCAAGTCGAAGAAAACACTTTCATCCGACTCCTGAACAGCTTTATATTTGTTCAGGAGCTCGGTGAAAGCTTTATTATTGAATTTATTATCCTTATTGTTCATTATTTGTTTTGTTTTGCCCACGTGTCTTTCAAGCCCACGGTCTTGTTGTAAACAAGATGTCCGGGAGCACCGTCGGCATCTGCCATAAAGTATCCGATACGCTGGAACTGCAGATATTCGCCAGGTTTCCTCTCGGCGGCATAATTCTCTACGTAGCAGTTATCAATGGTTTGCAGACTGTCGGGGTTGAGCAATTCGCGGAAGTCGCGCTCATCGGCCGAAGGGTTCTCAACATTGAACAGACGGTCGTAAACACGCACCTGTGCCTTCTGGCAGTGATCGGCCGATACCCAATGCAAGGTGCCTTTTACCTTACGGTTAGCGCCTTCCATTCCGCTCTTGCTTTGCGGATCATATTCAGCCTGAATTTCGATAATGTTTCCGTTCTCGTCTTTTGTACATCCTGTGCACATAACGATGTAAGCGTTCTTCAAACGTACTTCCTTGCCAGGTGTCATGCGGAAGAACTTCTTCGGAGCATCTTCCATAAAGTCGTCGCGCTCTATCCACAGGTTCTTTGAGAAGGTGATGGTGTGTGTACCTGCTGTTTCGTCTTCAGGATTATTTACTGACACCATTTCTTCGGTCTGGCCCTCAGGATAATTGGTGAGCACCAGTTTCACGGGGTTGAGCACAGCCGATACACGAGTGGCCTTCTTGTTCAAATCGTCGCGCACAGCGGCTTCAAGCAGTGCCATGTCGTTCAGGGCATCAAACTTGGTGTAACCGATTGAGTCGATAAACTTGCGGATGCTCTCGGGCGAATAACCACGACGGCGCATGCCACAAAGGGTGGGCATACGTGGGTCGTCCCATCCTGCTACGAGGTGCTCGTCAACCAGTGTGTGCAGTTTACGCTTGCTCATCACCGTATAGGTAAGGTTTAGGCGGTTAAACTCAATCTGACGGGGACGGAAATCGTGCAAGTTCTCTGTTTCGCCACGCATCTCTTTCAAGTAATCAATCAGCTTATCGTAAAGCGGACGGTGAGGCACAAACTCGAGCGTACAGATAGAATGGGTTACGCCTTCAAAGAAGTCGCTCTGTCCGTGCGCAAAGTCGTACATAGGATAGGCGTGCCACTTGGTGCCTGTGCGATGGTGCGGTGTGTGAATGATACGATAGATGATGGGATCGCGGAAGTGCATATTGGCATTGGCCATATCCAGCTTAGCGCGAAGCACCATACTACCCTCAACAGCCTCAGGTGTGTTCATCTTGTTGAACAGTTCAAGACTCTCCTCTATGGGGCGGTCACGATAAGGCGAAGCCACACCAGGTGTAGTGGGTGTGCCCTTCTGTTCAGCTATCTGCTCAGCGGTCTGTTCATCAACATAAGCATGTCCGTTCTTTATCATCCAAACGGCAAAGTCCCACAACTTCTCAAAATAATCAGAAGCGTAATAAACATTGCCCCACTGGAAGCCCAACCAATGAATATCGTTTAGAATATTCTCAACATATTCATTGTTCTCTTTGCTGGGGTTTGTATCATCAAAGCGGAGGTTGCACACTCCGTTATAGTGCTCGGCCACTCCGAAGTCCATACAAATAGCTTTGGCATGTCCAATGTGCAGATAGCCATTGGGCTCTGGCGGGAAACGTGTCTGAATGCGTCCAGCGTTTTTGCCATCGGCAAGGTCTTTCTCTACCATCTGTTCTACGAAGCTAATGCTCTTCTTCTCTTCTTCAGGTCTTTCTTCCTTCATAACTTATTATTCGAATTAAAATTTTACTGCAAACTTACATAAAAAAATCGAAATTACACCTTTCTTTATATAGAAATTGCATTACAAAAATATAGCTTATAAATAAAAAACGCCAAAACCTCTACATTTCTTCACGAATATTTAGAAATATGTTGTTTAACATAAAAAAAAATTTGTAAGGAATGTAAAAAAAAACGTAACTTTGCAATCGTTATCCTGAATACAATCTTTATGCCTTAAAATGCTAATACTTGTTGAGATAAGATGTCTGCCTCTGTGAAAAGACAGACATTTTTGTTTTTAGCTGGTTTTCAATACTCTCAACCCAACAGCGATTCTGCTTTGCTGAGCTTTCGCTCCCTATCTCGTATGTGTGTGTTCCCATATTTTTACCAATATTACGACGAGCAGCAAGAATTGCATAAATATACAGTTTTGAGATGCATGGAGAGCGTTTTGAGAAAGGCATCAAATTACGGTCTGAAAGCATTGGTTTTACATCATGAAACCCTTGCTTTCACAGCCTGAAACCCATGCTTTCACGACCTGAAACCCATGCTTTTGCATATGAGAGGTATCAACTTTGAAAAGTGTAAGCAAAACAAGCAAAAATCAACGCGATTGTTAGATTATTAACAAATACTATACTAAATAATGTAAAAACAAGAAAACACATAAAAACGCATAAATATACAAAAGTGCTGATATTTTTGCATAAATATACAAAAAGGGTATCTAAAATTATATATTCGGGATTATATTTATCTATTTCTTGCTTCGTGCGTTTTCAAAACAAGAATTATTATAGATTGTGTAAAACAATAAAATCAGATAATTCCGTGTAGTGAAGTATCCATCTATATTGATGTATAACACGGAAGTATCTGATTTTAATGATATTGTGATGTTAGTTTAGTGGCTTACACGTTTTCCTCGTTCACCAAAAGTATGAGTAAATCCTACCGAGATAAATCCATAAGACATGCTTTTTGATTTGGTTGAATAATAAATATCCTTCTCAAAATCTCCTACTTTTTGAGCTTTTAAATTTGAGGCAATATTGTAACCTACTTTCAGTTCAAGATATGAATTATTGGTTGTACGGAGTGATGCACCGATTGCAGGAGCAACAAAAAATGAAGTACTCGGAGCTTTTAGGTATTCTCCACTCAACTCATATCCATATGGTTCATACTCTTCGTCCCCCCATTTATATTTTCTCATGCCGATATCAATTGTGCCTATCGGTGAGAGACGCGTGTCGAGGAGACGGTAGTTGCCACGTGCAAAGAAAGTATACATTGTTGGAGAGCCTTGACAACCGTATGTCGTTTCGCGCATACCATTTACGTATTGTATGTCGTTGCTATTATCGTAGTCTCGGTTAAAAGGTGAGAATGCGTGGAAACCACCACCAAGACCAACACTAATGTGTGGGTTGAGTTTATATGTGAAGACCAAGTTGCCCCCACCTCCTAATCGTTCTTTATTGTTAAGATCTCCTTCTATGGTGAATTGTAGTCCATTGTCGCGTGTATCAACAATCTCTCGTGGTGCTTTTACTTTTTTCGTATCACGTTTGTGGAAGTTGAAGGCAGTCTTTACGCTAAAGTATCCTCCACTACCTCCTCCGCTTTTGGTAGCAAAGCCATGAGTATAGCCAGCTGACAGAATAAAGTCGGTTGTTTTAGATATCGGAATTTGAACACCAGGCATGATTTCCATTACTATCATGTCGAACGATTCTGCGGTTGTGCTTATTGTTCCGCCCATTCCATCGTCTGCTTCTATTTCTTTGTTACCTTCAATATTTAGCAAATATCCCAGGCGTGCATTGATTATTGGTTTTAGTTTGCCTTCTGTTGCGCCCGGAAACATTACTTTGAAATCGCTCATTATAGGTATTTGAGCCGTGGCTTTATCGGATATTGCGACCCATGCACCCGAGCGCATACCTACATACAAATTGGGATGGAACTGCTTACCAAGACCAAACTCAAGAGGCAGAAAGGTTGACCCCTTCATGTCTCCTACGCCAGCGTTATATCCAGCACTGATGCTGAAGTCAAGTCCACGATGCTTGCCATCTATGCTATATTTATTTGTGTTGTTCTCTTGTGCTACTGTTGGACTTGTAAGACCTACAAGCAGAGCTATAAGTATATGAAAATGTCTCATAATGCTATCTACTGTTTTATGTCGGATTTATTAATATAATAAAGAACTTTTTCTCCATATTTTGTAAAGATAACGAATTCTACCTTATTTATTTCCAAATAGTTATACTGTGTATTATATTCGTTATACCATTGACTATTAACAAGTTCATGTGTACCAGAGGTTAAATCTGCATTACTTAAATCTATGGTTGTACATTCCCATGTTAGATATCGCGTACTTTTATATATACGTATATACGCTTTACGTATCGTGCTGTTAATTTCATCGCCTGTTAACGGATTATCAATAATGTATTTCACATTGTATCCATATTGAATATAAGTACCTCTATCGTTGTCATATGCAGACTTATGCGTAAGGGTAGCGCCACAATCAGTTATTTTAAGAGCGTTCTCTAATCCTTCTTGTTCGAAACTGATTTTGTTAGATTGTGTGCCTGCAACATTGCTACTTTCGTTTCCTACAGAGTTTAGCTTAATCTCACCAGTACGCTCTCTAACAGCCTGCGTCCGAGCAACTGTAGCTTCAATGGTTGCGTCACCGTTACCCTCGCTTTTGTCTACACTTAACCATTCTGGAACCTCAATATTCCATGAACCATTGGTTTTTACATTGATTGTAAATGTACCACCGTTCCAAGCCACTTTTTCTAAGTTGTTTTGCGGGATAGTGCTTGTTACCTCTGTTTCCAGCAACTCCCACGGGTCATAGTCGTCGCTACATGCAGTTACTCCAAACGCTCCCATTGCTAAAGACAGCAATAGTAGCCATTTGCTTTTCAGTTTTTTATTCATGTTTGTTAAGTTTTTGCACCAAGGCTCCGTTGTATGCGTTTATTAATAAAGTAGTAGTTGATTTATATAAATAAAAAGCGTGGAAACTGTATATACTAAAACAACAATGATTCTACTTGATGAATTTTGACGATAATACCTGCAAATAACTGATAATAAGGAAAGAAAGTGCAAAAACCAAATCATAAATAGATTTAAACGAATCATAGTTTATTGGGGATATGTGGGAACATTTACGGGAAAGATATTACCTTTGTGGTAGAAATAAAAAACATAGGAACATGAAGATTACCATTATCACAAAGGAATGCAAAACCAAGGATAAAAATGCTACTACAAAAGCCAATCTTTGTTTTCGACTCCGAGATAAGGATGTTGACCTCAAAGTCCGTTCCGACATTGAGGTTATGCTTGACTATTGGGACAATGATGCACTTTCCTATCGAAGGACAAAGAAAGTACCATCTGACGAGCAGAAGAAAGTCAAGTTTTTGGTGCAGACCATTACAACGGCTCTTAGCGAGCAGTATAACTCTGCGACTGCTGATGTTGCATGGATGAAGAATGTGATTGATGAATGTGTCAATTCAACTTCAAGGTCAACAGAGACATTGACTACAGTTGTTTCGAGAATGGAACAATACATTGCGGAACATCCCATGAGTCCGAAATCAGCACTCGTTTATAAACCAACAATCAAGAAGCTTCAACGCTATGAAGCCTACAAGAGGGAAGTAGAAGGAGAGGAAGGCTTCACGCTCTATTGCGAGACTATCCGTCCCGAAGACTACCTTGATTTTAGAGAGTATGTCATAAACGAATATATTCATTACAATGACTACCCTGATTTTTACGAACAGTTCAGCCTTGACATGCACCCTCCCAAGCAGATGTCAAGCACACAGATTATAGGTATCATGCATCATCTGCGTATTGTTGGGCATTGGTGCATCAAGATGGGGTTTACAACAAACCGCTCATGCGATGCGTTCACTATTCCTGCAGCGGTACAAGGCACACCTTTTTATCTGACGATAGAAGAACGTGACAAGGTTTACAATACAAACCTACATAACAAGCCAGAGTTAGAAGTGTATCGTGACTTGTTCATCTTCCAATCAATGGTGGGTTGTAGAGTCGGAGACCTGTTTTCTTTTACCAAAGACAATATAGTCGGTGACATATTGCAGTATCTTCCACACAAGACTATGCGCAAACGGTCGCAGACCGTGAGCGTCCCGCTTACCACAAAGGCTATGGAAATATTAAAACGTTACGATGGCAAGCAAGAAAAGCTTCTGCCGACAAAGCAAGTGTATCAATACAACGAGGGCATCCGTGCCGTGCTTCGAGAATGTGGCATTAACAGAATGGTTACTATCCTTGACACCGTCACAGGAAAGGAGGTTCAGAAACCAATATGTGATGTTGCTACAAGCCACATGGCAAGACGCAACTTTATCGGCAACCTATACAAGAAAGTGAAAGACCCCGAGCTTGTGAGTTCCATGACAGGACATGTAAACGGAAGCAGAGCTTTCGCCAGATACAGAGAGATTGATGAGGAAACGAAAGTAAATCTTGTCAACCTCATCAACTAACGTTTATACAATCTACCAGTTATACATCATTATATAGAGTAGCATGAAAGTAACAGCATTCATCCGAGAAACCTCGGCAAAGAACAACATAACCGACCAGGCGCACGTTTATTTCCGTGTGCGTGACGGCAAGACTGACATCAAGGCTGTCAGCGAGTTATCCATCAATCCTAATCATTGGAGCGCGGAACGGCAGGGTTACAAGACACGTGTGGCTCTTGTAGCGGAGGCAAAGCGCACGGCATTCGACAAAGCCGTGCAGGACTTGACGGCGCTTATATCCGCACAATATTATCATGGAGCGGACAGCCGTTGGCTAAAAGGTGTTATTGAGGAGTTTCATCATCCTAACATCAACATCCGCCAAGGCAGAAAAGGTGACGAATACAGTCTTGTGTATCAATGCCAGCAGTATGCCGAGAACCACCCAATGGAAAAGGAATCTATAAGGCATCATGAGCATAACGTACGTAAGTTGCAGCACTTCGAGCGTTTCCAAAGGGAAATTATGCGTAGACGAGGTTACACCATGCGACTTGATGCCATAACAGCCGATGACTTGCGTGAGTTTCATAAATATCTGGTAAACGAGGCTGGATATTATGAGCATTACCCTCAAATCTTCGATGACATAGAGGAGCGTTTCAAACCACGTCAACTAACGGAAAACTCCATCAATACTATATTCAGAAGAATACGCACGGTCGTGAACTGGTGTTTGAAGCATAATATCACGACAAACGACCCTTTCGCAACCTTTGAGATGCCTAAGGTACTGGACAGTCCTCCATTCTATCTGACACTTGAAGAGCGTGACAAAGTCTACTATGCCGACCTCAGTAACGAAACGCCATCCACACAAGTATATCGTGACATATTCATGTTTCATTGTCTCATCGGCTGCCGTGTGGGAGACCTTGAAAAGATGACACGTGCCAACATCGTTGATGGTGCAGTGGAATACATTGCCGAAAAGACCAAGAACCACCAGCCACGCACCATCCGAGTACCGCTAAATGATAAGGCAAAAACCATCCTCGCTAAATATGCAGACCTTGAAACAAGGTTGTTGCCCAAAATAAACCAAAATATATACAACCGTCAGATTAAGAAAATTCTGAAACTGCTCGGCATTGACCGCATGGTGACTGTTATTGACAACAAGACTCGTGAGCCTATACAGAAACCAATCTGCGATATTGCGACAAGCCACACTGCAAGAAAGACGTTCATTGGCAACCTGTACAAGAAGGTAAAAGATCCAAATCTTGTTGCATCTCTTTCTGGACACACAGATGGCAGTAGAGCTTTTGCACGTTACAGAGAAATCGACAACGAGATGAAACGCGAGCTGGTGAAATTGATAGACTGACCTATTGCGAGTTTGCCAAAATTACGTTTCAAAAACGGATATTCAATAAAAACGTTGGCGTTTAGAAGAAAACACTATACCTTTGCAGACGAACAAGAACCAAAAATATAATAAAAAGGTTTCAAAAATATGGTACAGACATCAAGCCAAAGCACTGTAAATAAGATAGAAATGAGGCTTAGAGGGAAAGGGCGTGGTTCGATAGTCTTTCAACAAGACTATGCAGACTGCGGAACACCATCAGCCGTGAAGTCAACATTCCATCGGATGTACACTGACGGAATGTTGATGCGGCTGGCTCATGGCATTTATTATTACCCCAAAGAGGACAAGGAATATGGGCTTGGCATCATCTATCCGTCTGTTGAAGACATCGCCCAGGCTATAGCCAAGCGAGACAAGGCGAAGATTGTACCGATGGGAGCATATGCTTTGAATCGTCTCGGATTGTCCACGCAGATGCCCATGAATGTCGTGTTCCTGACCA